>Ga0255341_1001927_pt1 | contig 27788 bp, 17 predicted proteins | sample wastewater_treat_8_FD_192418 | JGI IMG/M metagenome (GOLD analysis project Ga0255341, IMG submission 192418) | Wastewater microbial communities from Lulu Island WWTP, Vancouver, Canada - plant12 | ecosystem: Engineered > WWTP > Wastewater > Unclassified | place: Canada: Vancouver, British...
GCGATTGCCCAACCGGCGGAGGGGATATACCCAGAAGGCGACCGTGGGCGGTCACAAGGTGTACCTGCGCACCGGTGAGTATCAGGACGGACGTCTGGGAGAGATCTTCATTGATATGCACAAGGAAGGGGCGGCATTCCGCAGCCTGATGAACAGCTTCGCCATTGCCATCAGCCTCGGCCTGCAGTACGGTGTTCCCCTGGAAGAATTCGTCGATGCTTTTGTTTTCAGCCGGTTCGAGCCGAACGGGATGGTTATCGGCAGTGACCATATCAAAATGGCCACCTCGGTAATCGATTATATCTTCCGGGAACTGGCCATCACCTATCTGGAGCGCGCTGATTTGGGGCATGATCTGCTGGAAGAGGACCTGCGGCATGACGCACTGGGTACGGAAGATGATGCCAAAAGAGTGGCCAAGCCGGAAGCTGCCCGGACGCAGGTAAGGGCATACCATGGCGCGGTTGCGGCTGCCGCCCTGGGCGGCGGCATTCCCAAGACGGTTTCCCTGGTGGATGTGCGTGAAGCGCGGGCAAAGGGCTATGAGGGAGACCCCTGTCCGGAATGTCAGCAGTTTACCCTGGTGAGGAACGGGACCTGCTTGAAATGCATGAGCTGCGGGGCCACCAGCGGGTGCAGCTGATGTGTGCTCTTTCTTTGTTTTGATTCATTCTTATCTCAAATACGCGCGTAAAAAGATAAGGACAGCGACCTAAAGGAGGAGTCAAACGGTCGCTGTCCTTATCTGATTTTGGAGGGAAGAATGAGTGTTTTGCTAATGTAAACGGGGGGAGCTCGGTTTCGGTCTGAAGAATTTTAGACCTGGCGGAAAAATTAACGAATCCGATACAAAAAGATCATAGGGAGGGACGCTCCGCCGCGTCCGAATATTCAATGCGGCCATGACAGAGCATGGCCCTCCAGAATCCGATTGTGCAATCATACTCCGGTATGAGCGGCTTCAGCCGCGAAACATATTTTTTTCCTGTCATTTCGAAGGAGAGGATCGACTGAGAATTCTTGATTCTGCACATTAAAATATTATAATAATCAATAAGATGATGGAATATGGTTAACAAATAATTCAACCATGTACAGCAAAAACAGGAGGAAGCCATGGCGGGAGAAAATGTGAATGAAAAACTTGATGAATTCTTTGTCTATATGGCGAAATTTATGGAAAAATATCCGGATGTGGCCACGAGTTTTACGACCCTCCATGGCGGCGTCATGCAGGACGGCAAACTTGCCACAAAGGAAAAGGAATTGATCGCGGTGGGGATCGCGGTAGGCCTGCGGTGCGTCCCCTGCATCTACGCTCATACCAAGGCCGCCCTCACCATGGGGGCAACCGAAAATGAGATAATGGAAGCCGCCTCGGTGGCAATTCTCATGGGCGGCGGTCCGGGGATGGTCCATGTGGCGGAAGTTATGAAGGCCCTGGAGGCTTTCTCCGGGAAGGGTTAGCAGGGGCCTGTTACTTCCCGATTAGTTGGATAAGGAAGGAAAAAACTCCCCGGGGTGCCTGCCGGAGAGATTTTTCCGTACAATGCCGGGAACACTACTCTTAATGCTTCAGCTATTTACCCGGAGGCGAGCCAAAAATAAGTATGGTGTCCCCGGAATTACGGCTATGCAGAAAGGGCGCTTTTTTGTTTGCAAAAGGTTGCGGATGGGAGCATTATTGCCGCAAAAGAGGTGCGGTCCAATAAATGCTTGATTATTTCCTGCACAGGCTGTGGCTGGTACCTATCCGGGGTAGCCGCGTTTAGGCTTCGTGCAGAAGCGCAGGGCCACGCTCCGTCGCGGCCGCATGCATTAATTCGGGTAAGACAAAGTAGCATTGTGAACGCTGATCGAACGAATCGCTTTCTTACTATAAGTAATATCATTATTCTGGCCCTTCTTATAAGGACACTGTGTTTCAGCGGCTTTGTCCTGGGGGATGATCCCAACTACACCGACTATGCCCGAACCATCATTGACGGCAGCTATCCGCCCCTGTGCGATCTTTGCGTCTTTGCCTTTCGTCCGGTCCTGCTGTATTCGATAGGGCTATCCCTTAAATGGTTGGGGTGGTCCGAGTTTAATTTTGTCCTACCGATTCTTTTATCATCGCTTATCTCAATTTACCTTATATACCGGCTGGCAGAACTGCTTTTCGATAAAAATACCGGGTTGCTGGCCGCTCTCCTGCTTGCCGTGTATCCCCTCGACGTGGTGCACGCCACAACCATGAGCAACGATATCATGCTCGGCATGCTGGTGGCCCTGTCCATGCTTTTACTGCTCAAGGGATTAAAAGGCCGCGGACGGGGGCTTGCGCTCTGCTTTACCGCGTCCGGTATTGTGCTTGGCATTGCAACCGGGGTGAAAATTAATGCCATTCCCATCATCGGTGTCTTTATACTGATCATATCGTACATTGCATGGAGGGAGCGCAGGTTTAACCGGGGAACGATGCTTTTTCTTATATCATGGGTGCTCATCCAGACGATTTTTTCGGTGACCTACTACCTCAAGACCGGTGATGGTTTTGCCCACATTCACACGGAACTGATGTTCAACAAAAAATTCAACCCTTCGGGTTTTGTCGACACTGCCGAATGTTTAAAAAAGGCACTCCTGTATTATCCGCAACACATGCTCTGCCTCAAGATCGAGGGTCATCCCGGCTATTGCTTCTACCCATATGGGTTCGTGTTTCCGGTTTTTTTTCTGGGGGTGTTCTATTTCGTCTGGAAACGGGAGGAGAAAGCGGTAATTCCCCTGATGTGGTTTGCCTATCTGTTTTTAATGATGGAGTTCACCCCCTTAAGAATTTCACCTTCTTATCAGCCGATTCACCGGCTCATTCGGTTTTTGGCTATCATGAGCATTCCGGCATTGCTGGTGGTTGCTTATTTTCTTAAGCGGGTGTACCAGGAACGAATGGCGGGCAGGGTCATAGCCCTTCTGTTAGTGGCTGGATTGTTTGCCACATCCCTCCACCAGGCATACCGCAAGAGTTATTGCTACCGTGACTGTATGTCGGATGCGCGCGTCGCGCATGATATCATCCGTTACATGCCGCATGTGCAGGTTATTTCCGATGACGAAATGAAGAAGTCCCTCATATTTTATAATCAAGGTGAAAACCGGGACACATTTAAAAGCTTCGATTGTGACAAGCCGCGCTACTTGCAGGATTCACTGGTTATCCTGGGGGGGGCAAGAAGACCTGATATGCAAAACCTGTATGCCGAAAATTTTGTACGCTCTATAAAACCTCAATCAAATTGGGTGAAAATATGTGAAGTGGAGGGGAAAAAGGAGGCCTGGAGAAAGAGCAATCTGGTCATCTACCGAATTGTTGACCGGGAACAATTTAATTAACCGGGTTAAATGAAAAAAGTTGATTGCCTATTGCTTCTAAAAATATTTTTGTTATAGTTCGTTCTCTCATTAATACAGGTAAGGAATTTATGCTGCACATCAGGAATTTCAGCATCATTGCCCATATTGATCACGGCAAGTCCACCCTTGCCGACCGTCTCATTCAGCATGCCGGACTGGTTGACCATCGCCAGTTCCGCAACCAGATTCTCGACAACATGGACATTGAGCGGGAGCGGGGCATCACCATAAAAAGCCAGAGCGTGAGCCTCCCCTATACCAGCCGGAAGGGTGAGCTGTTTGAACTTAATCTGATTGATACCCCGGGGCATGTGGATTTTTCCTATGAGGTGTCGCGGGCGCTGGCTTCCTGCGAGGGGGTGCTGCTGCTGGTGGACGCGGCCCAGGGGGTGGAGGCGCAGACCGTCGCCAATCTTTACGCGGCGCTGGAACACGATCTCGAGATCATCCCGGTGATCAACAAGATCGACCTGCCCGCCGCGGATATCGAGCGGGTGAAGGAGGAGATAACCGCGGAGCTGGGGCTGGATGTGTCGGGGGTGCTGCTCTGCTCCGCCAAGGAGGGGACGGGGATAGAGGATATACTGGAGGCCATCACCGAGCGCATACCCCCGCCCCGGGGGAGCGCCGAGGATCCGCTTGCCGCGCTCATCTATGATGCCAACTACGACACCTTCCGCGGCACTATCGTCAACTGCCGGATTTTTAACGGCCGGGTGAAGCCGGGTGATGTAATCCGGCTCATGTCGACCGGATCTACCCACGCCGTCGAGGAGGTGGGGTATCTCCGCCTGGCGCGGGTCCCCCAGAAGGAGCTGGTCGCCGGAGAGGTGGGCTACATCATTGCCGGCATCAAGACGGTGAGCGACACCCGGATCGGCGACACCATAACCCTGGATGCGAACCCGGCGTCCGCGGTGCTTCCCGGATTCAAGGAGGTAAAGCCCATGGTCTTTTCCTCCCTCTATCCCATTGCAACCGAAGACTACCCCCTGCTTACCCAGGCGCTGGAAAAATATAAGCTGAATGACGCGGCGCTCATCTATCAGAAGGATTCCTCCGCGGCGCTCGGTCACGGTTTCCGCTGCGGATTTCTCGGATTGCTCCATCTGGAAATCGTCCAGGAACGGCTGGAACGGGAATACGACCAGGCCATCATCATGACCATCCCCAGCGTCCAGTACCGGTTTCAGCTCCGGGGCGGGGAATGCCTGACGGTTGACAACCCCCACTATTATCCCGATCCGGCGACCATCGAGAAATCAGAGGAGCCCTACGTGCGGGCAAGCATCCTCATTCCGCAGCGTTCCATGGGGGCGGTGATGAACCTGTGCCTGGAGCGGCGGGGGGTGAACATCCAGTTTACCTATCCCACCCCGCAGCGGATTGAAGTAACCGCCGAGATGCCCATTGCCGAGATCATCTATGATTTCTACGACAAGTTGAAGACGGTCACCCAGGGGTACGGCTCATTTGATTACGAGTTCATCGGCTACCGGGAGAGCGACCTGGTCAAGCTCGATATCCTGGTGAACGGCGAGCGGATCGACGCGCTTTCCATGATGATCCACCGTGAACGCTCCCGCGCCCGGGCGCTGGATATATGCGAGCGCTTGAAAGAGGAGATTCCCCGCCAGCTTTTCAAAATAGCCATCCAGGGCGCCATCGGGGGCCAGATCATCGCCCGCTCAACCGTATCCCCCTTCCGCAAAGACGTGACCGCGAAGTGTTACGGCGGCGATATCACCCGCAAACGAAAGCTGCTGGAGAAGCAGAAGGCGGGCAAGAAGCGCATGAAAATGGTGGGGTCGGTCGAGATTCCCCAATCCGCCTTTGTGGCCGTGCTCAAATCAAAAAATGAATAGGCGCACACATCCCGGTCTCTATATTCATGTCCCCTTCTGCCGGAGCAAGTGCGTTTACTGTGACTTCTACTCGGAGACGCATCTGGCCATGGTTTCCGCGTGGCTGAAGGCGCTCGGGCAGGAGATGCTGCTGTACCGGGGTCTTTTCCCCGCCTTCGACACGCTGTACATCGGAGGCGGAACCCCGACGATACTTGACGCTGAACAGCTCGGCCGGCTGTTTGAAATGATTTATCATTCATTCCAATTCACCGATGATGCCGAAATTACCGTTGAGGCAAACCCCAATGATGTTTCCGCGGGGAAGCTCGCCCGGCTCAGGAAATGCGGGGTGAATCGCATAAGCCTGGGGGTGCAGTCCTTCGATGATCAGGAACTGTCATTTTTAAAAAGGCGACACACCGCCCGCGAGGCGGAGCAGGCCCTGGAGCGGATCGGGCACAGCGGCATCGCCAACCTGAGCCTTGACCTGATCTACGGCATCCCCGGCCGGACAGCTGCGGGATGGGGCCGAAACCTCGAGCAGGCCGTTTCCTTCAGCCCCGCGCATATTTCCTGTTACCAGCTGACGGTTGCCGGGGGAACGCCGCTTCATGAAATGCAGAGGCGCGGCGTGGCGCGGATGCCCGGCGACTCTGAAGGGGAAAGCCTGTTTCTGGCCACCGCGCGCTGCCTCGAGCGTGCCGGTTATCTTCACTATGAAATTTCAAATTATGCCCGAGGTGAGGAAAATATTTCCCGGCATAACAGCAAATACTGGCGGCACGTGCCGTACCTCGGGCTCGGTCCATCCGCCCATTCGTTTCGGAAGGACCGGCGCTGGTGGAACTGCCGGTCGGTAGCGGATTACTGCCGCGTGCTGGGTGAGGGGCGGATGCCGGTGAGCGGTGAGGAGGTCTTGACTCCCGGGCAGCTTGAGCTTGAATCGCTTTGTCTGGGCTTGCGAACCTGCGGCGGGGTTGATGAGGCGCTCCTGTTTTCAAGCGGCCGGCGCCGGGCGCTGCTCACGGAGCTGCTGCGCGCCGGGTATGTGAGACACGAATGTCGGCGGGTAATGCCCACAACAAGAGGTTTTCTGGTGGCTGACCGCCTGGCCGCCGCATTGAGCTGACTCGCAATGAACATGAAAGCGATTTATTCGCGGCCGGAGGCCGCTCCTACCAAAGCGTGTGAACCGGGGTAGGAGCAGCTTCAGCTGCGAAATTATTCGTGCCCACAGCATCGTGATACCGTCAGGGGCAGCTTCAGCCGCGATTTACTCGTAGATGGAGATCGCTCCTGCGAAAGCCGCACAATCAATCGAAGGGAGGACGCCATGACCAACGACTGCATCACCATTTCCAGCAACCATCTAAAAAAGTCGCTGCCTGACGTGGCCTATAATTCGCAGGAGGATGCTTTTTTTGTTTTCTGGGCCGCCTCCCCGGGAGACGAAAGTGAAACCGCGGATTACTTTATAGCCGGGCAGAAACTGACCGGCCGGGGAAGGCCGTTGGGAGAACCGGTTGAGCTGGTGAAAACCGAGAACATCGCCTTGCGGCCGGTGGCGCTTTACAACCCGAACAAGAATCAGTATCTGCTGGTCTACGGATTGGGGGAGGATTATATGAATCTCCGGGGCGCCATCCTGGACGCGGACGGCAGGGCGGTGGGAAAGCACTTCAGGGTTACCGACGTCCCGGCCAACCAGGTCCATTACACCATGGCATTTAACCCCAATCGGAACCAGTTTCTGATAACCTACAACGACAAGCGAAACGGGCCGCACCAGGTTTTCGGCGTTATTTTTGACGACCGGGGCGGGATGGTGAAAAAAGAGTTTGCCATCAGTGATGCCCCGGGGCATCAGATTAACCCCGTGGTCTGCTACAATCCCGCGGAAGACACATACCTGGTCAACTGGGAGGATTTCAGGGCCCACGGCGACAGCCTGCCTCCTTTCGGGACGCTCGAAGTGATGACCGATATCTGCGGCGCGCTGCTCGCCGCGGACGGCACGGTTCTGGTCAATAATATCCCCATGTGCGCCGATGCCGGCGGCGTCAACGGCGACCAGCGCTTTAACGGCATAGCCTATAACTCGAAAAGAAATGAATTTCTTGTCAGCTGGACCGACAGCCGCGAGGGCATACATAACGTGGGGATCGTGGGCAGGATGGTGAAGAGCGACGGCGCCATGCCGGCGCAGGATTTTGTCCTGGTCGATGAGCCGGGCGCGCAGATGATCAGCCATGCGGCGTATCTGCCGCGGCAGGACAAGTATTTTACGGCCTTCGAGTACTCCCGCAACGAGCTGGACAAATTTTACTTTAAGGACATAAACGCCCGCCTTGATATAGGGGCGCGGTGGCTCGGTGCGGACGGGCGGCCGGAGGGCGATATCATCGATATCTGCAGCCGTGAGGGAAACCAGCGCTTTGTGCGCTTCGCCCATAATACCCGAGAGGACACATTTTTACTGGTCTGGCAGGATGATTTCCCGGGCGTGTCCGATTCGGTGGAGGGCCATATCATGAGCGCCGGCGGCAATATTATGGGCAAGTTATACAGGAAATAACCTTATGGATTACTAACAGCAGAGGCATTAATTCCTCCCCCTTGAGAGACTGTGTCACAATCCATATTTTGTCATTATATAAGATTCCTCGCGGAGTTTATCCTGAGCGATACAATGAAGATTCTTCGCTTGCGCTCAGAATGACGCAGTGAAGGATTCGGAATGACAACACCCCCCTATTATGACACAGTCTCCAAAGGGAGAGGGGATACACGTAGGTGGGGAAAACCGCTACCATGTATTTAGGCATGCCGGCTCTCTATGGGTTAATGACATGCGACATGTCATTTATCAGGTGCAATGATCACAAACTGTGAATAGTTGCCCCTTTTAACCAGGAGCAGTATTTTACCGCCGCTCTTCATTTTGTTCAAAGCGCTGACATACTCTTCCATGTTTTGTACCGGTTGCCGGTTAACTTCCAGGATGAGATCACCTTCTCTCATGCCGGCCTCGTCGGCCGGGCTGCCGGGCGCAATCCGGGTGACCACCATCCCGGTCTTCGCGGTGATCTTGTAGGTCCGGGCCAGCGCCGCGGTCAAGGTGCTCACCTCCATGCCCAACCCTTCTTCCGTACCCGCATCCGCGGCGGCATACGCCTTTGATGCCTTCAGCTCCTCAATGGTAACCTGCTTATTGATTTTTTTGCCCTCTCGTACAATGGTAACCTCCGCTTTTTTGCCGATCGGGGTCTGGGCAACCAGCAGCGGCAGTTCGTTCATCTCGGTTATATCCTTCCCATCGAAGTTGACAATGACATCCCCTTTTTGAATTCCGGCCCGCGCTGCCGGTCCATTGGCATCAACATCCGCCACCAGCGCTCCTTTTCCCTTATCCATGTTAAAGGACTCTGCCAGATCCGCCGTCAACGGCTGTATCACCACCCCGAGCCATCCTCGTACCACCTTGCCCTTGTCCTTCAACTGCCCGACAACACTCTTGGCCAGGTTGATGGGGACGGCAAACCCGATTCCGATGCTGCCGCCGCTGGTGGAGAAAATGGCGCTGTTGACCCCTATCACGGCGCCGCGGGTGTTAAAGAGCGGTCCGCCGCTGTTTCCCTGGTTGATGGCGGCGTCGGTCTGGATGAAGTCCTCGTAGGCCCCCATGCCCAGTTTCCGCCACTTTGCGCTGACCACCCCCACCGTCACCGTTTGGTCCAGGCCGAAGGGATTGCCGATCGCCATTACCCATTCACCCACCTTCAGCGCGTCTGAATCCCCCAGCGCCGCCACCGGAAGGTCTTTATTGGGTGTTATTTTGATCAGGGCGATATCGGTTTTATCATCCCGGCCGATTATCTTCGCATCATACTCTTCCTTGTCAGAGAGCTTTACTTTGATTTCGTCCGCCCCCTCAATCACATGATTGTTGGTGATGATATAGCCTTCCTTATCAATTATAAAGCCCGACCCCAGGCTGGTTAATTTCTGGTCCCGCTGCGGCATGCGGCCGCCGAAAAACCGCCGGGAAAATTCTTCGCCGAAAAAGTCCCGGAAGGGGTCTTCTCTGAAGGGCTGCATGAACGGTCCCTGCCTTCCCTTGATTATTTTCGTGGTGCTGATGTTCACGGTTACCGGCATCAGCCGTTCCGCCAGGGCGGCAAACGACGGAGATTCTCCGGTGACCGCCGGCTGACCGGCGCCCGCCGGTTCACTGTCGAATGCCTGCAGGCAGGATGAGGTCTTCAGGCTTGAAGACACCAGGATACCCATGAGAAAAGCGAGTATGGCTACCCCGGTTATTACCGGCAATGTCTTTTTTTTGTTGGTAAGCATTGTGCTCATCGTGCCTCCTCTTCTGGTGTGTATGATACGAATCTCCGGCGCCAACCTTAGGGGGGGTCTTTCCGGTCGCTTTTAACCCGTTCGATTTTAGCCGGCAGCGCAACCGCAGTCAAACGTCATAACGTGCTCATAGGGTACTACGTAATGGGATTATTGAATTTAATTGCATTTTATTAACGATTAATAAAGATGAGGGTTTTAATGGATTCATCGCGTGTATTTATCCTTGTTCTACCACTGGGAAGCCGGGTCCTGCTTGTAGTACAGCTTCAGTTCCTTATACAGATCCGGGTGATGCTCCTTGAGCGCGAGCGGAATCTCGAAGAAACACTCGGTTGCCACCGCGAAGAATTCCGCCGGGCTGGTGGCGGCATAGCCGTCCAGCACCGTCTTGCGTCCCGCGGCAATGTCATTTTGCAGGGCACGGTATTCCCGCCCGAGTATTCGGGCCCAGGCGCTGTACATAGAACCCCGGGGAAGCGTCACCGATCCATCAGCCACCGCTCCATCCTCAATATCGAGCTGGTGGGCGAACTCGTGATACACGACATTATGTCCATCTTGCGCATTGGCTGCCCCCGCCAGCACATCCTCCCAGGAGAGCACCACCGTGCCGTGCGCCCAGGACTCGCCCCGGCGTTGCTGGATTCCCTCGGTAACCAACCCGGTGCTGTCCCGTTCACGGTGATGAGCAAGGTAGGCGGTAGGGTAGACCAGGATGGAAACAAGCCTGGGATAATAATCGGTCTCCCGGTGCAGGAGCAGCCTGCATGCCTGGGCTGCTATGGTTACCTTCATTTCCTCGGTAACCGTAAGGCCGCCGCAGCCTTCAAAATATTTTTCAGCGAGAAATACCTGGATGTGACCGTGCAGTTCCTGCCGGTCTGCCGGAGAGAGCCGGCCGTAGAAGGGGACGTTCTTCTGAAGGATGTGTATCCAGGCCGCAGGAAAGGGTTTTTGCCGAAGCCGCCTCCTGCGAATCTTGGTAAAGAAAAACATTGTGATACCGGGAGAAGAGTTTTAGGGCCGCGCACAGTCAACTGCTATATAGTAGCATTTCCGGCGATGTTTTCAAAGGGCGGATACGGACGATTCGCGGTATTGCGGCCCGGGCCTTCAGGTGCTCTGAACATTGGCAGATGAAATAAATTTAATGCAGTTTTAATGAGTAATTAATCCGGCTGTAGTAGCTATGGGATGATCCGAAAGGGTCACCTCTTTTTTTGCCGAGGTCCGGGAAGATCGCGCTTTCGCCGGGACAATGAGAGACGATTGCAAGTGATACGGGAGCATTCATGTTCGGACGAACGGAGAGGGTGTCAGTCCATGGCCGGAAATATACTTTATGTCGTGCTATCATAATGCGAAATAATAGAGCATATTTTGTCTGTGGTTTTTTTGCGACTGCGCTGGCTATCCCGTTACTGGGAAGGGTTGCCCTTCTGATCAGCCGACACGCCGACCTGGAGGGAATCAGCATGGTAAAGCTGATGATCATCGGCATCCGGCTCGATGCCATTATCGCGGGTGGGGCGGCTGCGCCCGTCGCTCTCGCCGCGCTGCTGCTTCCTTCAAGCAGATGGGGGGGGAAAATGATGGTCTGGCTTGCCACCCTTGAGCTGGCTTTTCTCGCCCTGGCTGAACTTGCCGGCTGGTTCTTTTTTTCGTATTTTGATTTTCGTCCGAACTATCTGGTGCTGGAACACATTGCCGATCCGGAGGTGGTAAAAACGCTGGCGGAGGGATATCCCTGGGTTCGGGTCGCACTGGCGCTGCTGGTTATTGCCGCCGGCGGTCATCTTCTTTTGACCCGTATGATGAGGGGCGGCATGGCGGAGCGACTGCGCGATCGTCTGGCTACCGCCGGCGTGATTGCGCTGCTGTTCCTTTGCATCCGCGGCACTCTCGATCATCGGCCGCTTAATCCCAGTTTTGCTTCCTTTTCCTCAAACCGGCTTGCCAATGAGATTGCCGGCAACGGCGTGCTGAACCTGATCTACGAACTGGCAACGAGCGGTAAAGGGCAGTATACCCGGGTGCGGGACGTGGCCGGCCGGATGAACATCCCCGATGCATTTTCTTTTGCCAGGGCGCGCCTTGCGTCGAGCGGAGCATTCATTGAAGGGGCGGAAAATCCCCTGCTGCGTCACGTGGCCGGAGGGCCGCGGCGGAATTTCAATGTGGTGGTGGTGGTGATGGAGGGGTTTACCGCCCGGCTGGCCGGCGCCTGGGGCGGGGAACTGCCGCTCACGCCATCCTGCGACCGGTGGGCGGCACGGGGGTTGCTCTTTGAAAACTGCTTTGCCACGGGCGAGCGGACCGTGCAGGGTCTCGAGGCGGTGCTGAGCTCATATCCCCCTTTGCCGGGCGTGAGTGTTGTGCGGAGACCCCAGGCACGCGCCGGCGGTTTTGTCACCCTTGCCTCGATGCTCAAGTCGCGCGGTTATGAAACCGCCTTTTATTATGGAGGCCAGGGCATTTTCGATTATATGAAGGGATTTTTCCTGGCCAATGGATATGACCGGTTTATCGAGGAAGGCGATTACGACGACGTCAGTTTTCATGGATCATGGGGAGTCTGTGATGAAGACGTGTTCCGGCGGATTGACCGCGAGCTTATGGCGCATCACCATCAGGGAAAGCCTTTTTTTGCCACCTTCCTGACCGTCTCATTTCACAGCCCTTATGAGTATCCTCCCGGCAAAAGTCCCTCAATCACCCCCGGCACGCGGGTCCCGCAGGGTTTTAAGCAGGCTGAACTGAACAACTATCTTTATGCCGATTGGGCGGTGGGCAACTTTCTCGACACGGCGTCAACCCGCGATTATTTCGGCGACACGGTTTTTGTTTTTGTGGGCGATCACGGAATTCATCTCCGGGGGAACGCCCTGGTTCCCTTGAGCGATTATCGAGTGGTGGCTTTCATGCTGGCGCCCGGTCTGAAGCCGGACAGGATCAACCGGCCCATCAGCCAAATGGACGTTGCCCCCACTCTGCTGGGCATTCTGGGGGGCGAATGGAATACGCCGTTTTTCGGAACGGATGTCCTGGCGCCAATCAATGCGCCGCCCCGCGCGCTGATGGTTTACAACAAGCGAGACTACGGAACACTCGAGGGAAGCGACTTCCTGGTGCTTGCGGAGGCGAAGCCCTCCGCCTTCCGCATCACCAACCGGTTCCGCCTGGAACCCGCAGAGATAAGTGACCATCGCCGGCGCATTCTCAACGAGGGTGTGGGAACGTTGTACGCCGCGGAGCAATTGCTTTTCGACCGCCGCTACCGCGCGTCAAACTAAAACCCCCGCCATCGCTTGCGGGGAAGACAGTGGCAGCGCTGCTTCCCCGGGAGGTGTTCCGGCCGGAACAGAACGTAACCGGCGGCAACGACCGACGTGAAACTCCCATCATCCTTTCTTCTCCAACATTCCCGCGGTTCCGGATGATTGTGGCGGAACCGTAACATACCTCAATGAATCAGAAGAGTTTTATTTTCCATGATGCGCGGGGAAAGCGGTGGCGGCGATGGCGTCTGCTGCTTGCCGCCGGTCTTCTCATGATATTCACCGCTGCGGTGCTTTTCGTTCAATCGCTGATCGTTTGTCCCCGCCTGTCACCCGTGCAGCAGGCCTTGGCGGTAGAACGACGCTTCAGGGCCACGCGGGCGCAGGCGGACCGGCTGTATCAGCCGAAGTTGCCCCCGCTGTGGATGAGGGGCGGGAGCACTAAAGCGGTCGCGGTACCCGAACGGCTGCAGCGGACCGGGAGGAAGCCGGTGCGGCTGGCCTTTTATTCGGGCTGGGATCCGGAGAGCCTCACCTCGCTCAAAAACAACGCGGCAAAGCTTACCCACGTGGCGCCGGAATGGTTTTTTGTCTCCGGTACCCCGGCGGAGCTCGGTGCAAAACCGGATGCGCAGGTTCTTGCCTCCGCTTTGGAGCATGATCTTGCGCTTATGCCCCTGCTTACCAATTTGAACGGTACCTGGCAGCCGGAGGCGGTGGAAACCCTGGTCATTGCCGAGGATGAACGGCAGAAACAATTTTGCACGCGTCTTGCCGAGCAGCTCAAGGAGCTGCCGGCGGCCGGCGTGCTCGTGGACTGGGAGGAAGTGGACCCAACCTACCGGGATGCGGTGAGCCGGTTCTTCAGCACCCTGGCCTCGGTCTTGCGCGGCGAGGGGCTGGAACTGTGGCTGTGCATACCGGTCGGCGACGACGTGCGGGTCTATGATCTTGACAAGCTCGCCAATAGCGTGGATCGTTTTGTGGCCATGCTCTATGATGAGAACGGAGAGGGAGATGAAGCAGGGCCGATTGCTTCGCCGGAATGGTTTGCCGAGTGGCTCGGAGTGCTGGCTGAACACGGAAACCCCGGCCAGTGGATTGTCGGCATCGGCGCGTACGGCTATGATTGGTCGGCCGGCCGTCCGGCGAAAACAATCAGTTTTGCCGATTGTATGGTTCGGGCAAGCCGGGCGGGGGAAGGTTCCATCACAACCGGGGCCTCATCCAACGGGCCCCATTTCGCTTATACGGAGCAGGACCAGGCCCATGAGGTTTGGTTCCTGGACGCGGTGACCTTTTACAATCAAAAGGTGCAGGCCGAGGCCAAGGCGGTGGGGGGCATCGGACTATACCGCCTGGGCACCGAAGATCCGGCGGTGTGGAAACTGCTCGACTGCGGCCGTTCCTGCCCGCCCGCTGCGATTGAAACAATCAAAGGCGGCGCGACCATTGCCCATATCGGCGACGGGGATTTTGTCACGGCAACGAACGAACCCGCCAACGGCGCGCGCACAATCACGGTTGATGCATCGGGAGGGTGGAATGCCCGGTATGTAAGCTATCCTCAGTATCCCCTGCTGGTGCACCAGGGCCAGAGCAGTCAGACCCAGGTTTCGCTTACCTTCGATGATGGACCGGATCCGGCATGGACCCCGCACGTCCTGGATATACTCAAAACCAAGGATGTGAAGGCGGCTTTTTTTGTCGTGGGCAGTAATGCCGTGCGGTATCCCGATCTGGTGCGGCGCATCATCGCCGATGGACACGAGCTGGGAAGCCATACCTTTACCCATGCCGATATCTCCGCAATGCCGCCGGCCATTGTCAGGCTGGAATTGAATGCAACCGAACGGGTTATCGAGTACCTTACCGGACAATCGACCATTCTCTTTCGCCCGCCCTATAATGCCGATCGTTATCCCCATACCTCCGCCGAGCTCAGGCCGCTGCTGATTGCCAACCAGCTCGGCTATATCACGGTCAGCGAAAGCATCGACAGCGAGGACTGGGATGAGTCCGGCCCGTCAGTGCTTCTCGAGCGGATCAGGGAAAGGCGGGGCGAAGGCAACGTGGTGCTGCTGCACGATGCGGGCGGCGACCGGTCAGCCACGGTGGCGGCCCTGCCTTTGATCATCGATTATCTGCGCAGGCGGGGCGATGAGATTGTTCCGCTTCACCGGCTGGTGGGCGCTCCGAGGGACGCGTTCATGCCATCCATACCGGCCAACGACACCGGGGAGGATCTGATCATTGCCGGTCTCGGCTTTCATCTGCTGCACCTGCTTGAGCGGTTCGGCTGGGCCTTCATGATCGCCACCACCGCGCTTTTGCTTGTGAGAACCGCGGTATTGCTTCTGCTCGCAATAAGCCACCGGATCCGGCAGCGCGGGAAGAGCGATGTTGCACCGGATATGGTTGAGCCGGTGTCGGTGCTTATCGCGGCACATAACGAAGCGGCAGTGATTGAAGCCACGCTGGCCAGCGTTCTCGCCACCAACTACCGCGGCAGGGTTGAGGTGGTGGTGGTCGACGACGGATCGGATGATGATACCGCCGGCCGGGTGGCGCGGGCGGCGCACCATGACACGCGGATTACGCTTATCCGGCAGCCACAGCAGGGCAAGGCGGCGGCGCTGAACGCGGCCCTGCGGGCCGCTGCTCATGAGCTGATCGTCATGCTCGATGCCGATACCCAGTTCAGGCAGGATACCATAGGCCGGCTCCTTTTCCCGTTCAGGGATAAAAAGGTGGGCGCTGTCTCAGGCCATGCCCGGGTGGGCAACCAGACCTCCTGGATCACTCTTTTTCAATCGCTCGAATACACCTGCGGATTTAATCTCGACCGCCGCGCCTACGACCGGTGGAACTGTGTTACGGTTGTCCCCGGGGCGGTATCAGCCTTCCGGAAGAACGTGATAGCGGCGGCCGGCGGGATGTCCGAGGATACCATGGCCGAAGATACCGATTTGACGCTGATGATCCACCACCTGGGGTACAGCGTGACTTACTCCCCCACCGCGATTGCCTTCACCGAAGCGCCCGACACCGTTGCCGGGCTGGTGCGTCAGCGAACCCGCTGGGCCTTCGGCACGCTTCAGTGCCTGATTAAGCACAATGATCTGCTCTTAAACCCGCGATATAAGGGGCTGGCCTTTTTCAGCCTTCCCAGTGTATGGTTTTTTCATTTTTTCCTGGTGGCCCTCATTCCCGCGGTTGACGCCCTGTTGATTTTTTCGTTGCTTAACGGTGCCGGGTCTGCCATACTGGATTACGCCCTGGCGTTCATGGCAGTGGACATGGCCACTGCGCTCGCCGCCTGCATCATGGAAGGCGAACAGCTCCGGCGGGCATGGCTTATCCTGCCCATGAGGCTCTTGTACCGGCCGCTGCTTGCCTGGTCGGTGTGGAAGGCGTTTTTCCGGGCGCTGCGGGGAGCCTGGGTTGCCTGGGGGCATCAGAACCGCAAAGGACTGATGCCCGCCATCAGCCGTATTTCGAGCGGGCATCGGGCAGGCGCATAAGTGCAGGACGAAACTGCCGGCTGATAAGGCGGTAAGGATGATAGCATGAAATTGATATGTCTGGCTGTGATGGTTGCCGTGCTTACGGTTGGTGCCTGCACCAGGGACGCATCTGCGCCGAATCCTGCGCATACATCCACGCAAGTCACAAAGCCTCCGCGGCTGGCGGTGCCGCCTGCCGGCCGGGCCTATACCGGGGCCTATATTGATTTCGGTGAAACCGAGGACAATGTCACCCTCGATGCATTGGAAAATTTTGAGCATCTGGCGGGCAAACACCAGGCGGTGATCGCCCTTTCCAGCTACTGGGGCAAGCAATCGTTTCCCGGCGATGCCCTCAGAATCATAGCCGCCTACGGGGCCGTCCCCCTGGTGTATTGGAATCCCTGGGACCGCCCGTTTACCGAGGACAACCAGCCGGACCGCTTTAATCTGAACGCGATAGTTGCAGGCACATGGGACACGTATATCGACATGTGGGCGGGCGAGGCCAAAAAGTTCGGGACACCGATGCTTGTTTCCTGGGGGCTGGAAATGAACGGGACCTGGTTTCCCTGGTCCGGTTTCTTTTATGGAGGAGGTGCGGTCATCCCCGGGACAACTACCCCGCAATACCAGGGACCGGAGTTGTTCAAGAACGCATACCGGCATGTGGTGGATCGGGTCCGGGCCGCCGGCGCCGCCAACATCCAGTGGGTGTTTCACGCGAACAATACCTCGGAACCCAACGAGCCCTGGAACCGCATGGCCAACTATTATCCGGGAAGCCGGTATGTTGACTGGCTGGGGCTTAGCGCGTACGGCCAGCAGTATCCCCACACTTCCTGGGTGTCCTTTCAGATTGTTCTGCCTGATTACTACAAAGAGATATGCAGCCTTGATCCGGATAAACCCTTTATCCTCGCTGAGTGGGGGATCGGGGAGTTTCCCGCCTCGGGAAGCAAGGCGGAGTGGATCGCGGAAGCGCTTATGCGCATGCGTACCGAGTTCCCCCGTCTCAAGGCGGCGGTATTCTGGCATGAGCGCTGGCAGAACGGCGATCTGAGCTACAGCAATCTCCGGATGAATTCATCCGAGGGATCGCTGGCGGCGTACCGTCAGGGGATAGCAGACGCATTCTGGCTGGATAAACCGATATTTATCCAGTGAGTATTTAAAATCCGGTCCTCCGGGAACCGGTGCGCATCTGTAGCCGACCTAATCGTGGGCGGGTGTAACCGGGAGCCCCATGGCCAAAGGGAAATAAGTAGTGTAAAAGAATATACAATACGATGAGTTGACGCTAATCTGTGGCTGGATGAACTGTATATCGAAATAGAGGGGGTTGATCAGGAACCGGCTGATTGGTGATGTGGGTTATACGGCAAGGATGTTGCTGAGGACCGCATTTACTGATTGCCATTTCCTGATTTTTTATTAAGAGCTCCGCTAAAAAATCACGCAAAGCACTGCCTCTGTCATTCCCGCCCCGCATCAATTACGGGGTAAATTCCAGCGGAATCCGGAAAAATCAAATAGCTGGATTCCCCGATCAAGTCGGGGAATGACAAGAAAATGAATGCTTTTCTTGTGAGCCAGCGTCGCTGGCACGAGGCGGAACAATCGATAAAGGAGGCAATGACCATTAATCCTCAGGATGCCGACCCGCACATCCGCATGGGAAACCTGCTGCGGGATCAGGATTTACCGGTTGAAGCTGAAGCGGAATAGCGGAAGGCCCTGGCGCTTGATTCCAGGAGCCCTTCCGGTCACGATAATCTTGGGCTGCTGCCGGCGGAGACCAACCGCCATGGGTTGGCGGAAGAGGAATTTCGCATATATATCGAGCTGGAACCCAATGAGTCCGAAGGGTTCAGTCGGCTGGGAGAGATCCTGCGATCAACCGGCAGAACACCGGAGGCCATAGAGGCATTCAAGCAGGCGGCGCGGTTAAACCCCCGGGATGCGGAAGCACGAAAGGCACTGCGCGCGCTGGCCGGCAACCATAAGTCCTCAACCGTCAAGTGACAGGTAAGGGTTAAGCATGAAAAAGGATAGGTCGCGCTCATCTCCGGAAAATGAAAAGCGAAAAAGCCTGTATGATTTTAATCTGTGGAAGCCGATTCTGCAACTTGCGGTGCGCCACAAGAAATCATTTATCATCGTCTGGGTATTAACCACCCTGGGCACGGGGGCGGGCCTTCTGGAACCGCTGGTATACAGAATGGCCATCAATGATGTTGCCGGCCTTTTCGTGCACCGGGCCATAGTGCTGGACCGCGGTCCTGCCGCGCCGCACCCCGACACGACCCAAAAGCATGCGCCCGGTCATATTGCACCGCGCAATGCGACACAAACCTTTTCCACGCTGCTCTGGGCGGCCCTGTTTCTCTTCCTGATAAACGTGGGCTCCCGTTTTTTAACCCTGGCGGCGGACACGGTGGGTGCACGGGCCTCAAACGGGGTCGAGGAAAGCTTCATCGTCAAGACCTTTAGGCATGTACTGCGGCTTCCCCTGAACTTTTTTAGCAATCGTTCCAGCGGCGCTTTGGCCAAGCGGATCGATCAGTCGGACCAGGTGTCTCCCATCATCACCGCGGTTACCCAGGAGTTTATGCCCGAGGTTATCAATCTTCTGGGCATCTTTGTGATCATGATAACCCAGAATACAATCCTCGCGCTGGCGGCGTTCATTATCCTCCCCCTGTATGCGGCCATTTCACTTCGTATGACCAGAAGGCTTGAGTCCAATATGAGTGCCTATTATGAGCTGTGGGAAGCGGTATCTTCCCGTATTCAGGATAGTTTGAGCGCTATTAAGACGGTCAAGCTTTCCGGGGCTGAGGAACGGGAAGTGGAACAGCTTGGAGCGCAGGCCCGATCGGCCTATGGTAATTTCCTTGAACGCAATAGCATAGAGAATCGCTATTTATTCTGGCAGTCATTTCTGATTAATCTGGGGCAGGCGCTTATCCTGTGCTTCGGGGGATGGAAGGTGATGAAACATCAGTTGACCCCGGGGGACGTGGTCATGTTTGTCAGCTATCTCGATAAAATTTACAGCCCGGTTGATAACCTCACCAGTCTGGCCAATACCCTGCAACAGAACGCGGCGTCGGTGATCAGGGCGCTGCGCCTGCTCAGCGCCGGGGTTGAAGAAAAAGAGGGGCCGGGATTGGTGGAGGGGCCCGGTAAAGTTGAATTCAGAAACGTCCATTTTGCCTATACCCCCCGCCATGATGTCCTCAAGGGAGTGTCGCTGACCCTGGAGCCGGGGAAGATAACCGCGCTGGTTGGCCCTTCGGGCGCGGGTAAAACGACCATAGCCGATTTGCTCATGCGGCTCTACGAACCCCGGTCGGGGACGATAAGCATTGATGGTCAGGTGGTGTCGGATATTGATCCATCGGCGGTGAGGAAGGCGCTTGGTTTGGTTGCCGCCGACGGGGCGGTGTTCAGGGGCACGCTTGCCGACAATATAAAATACAAGTATCCCCAGGCGACACAAGATGAGGTGCAGGCGGCGGCCCGGGCGGCGGGGCTTGAAAAAACGCTTGAGCGTTTGCCGAAGGGACTGGCCACGCAGGTTGGAGAGCGGGGTATCGGCCTTTCGGTGGGTGAGCGGCAGCGCCTTCAGATTGCACGGGTGCTGCTGTCGAAGCCGCGCGTGCTGGTGCTTGACGAGGCAACGGCAAACCTTGATTATGTGACCGAGTCCGCGGTAAAAGAAGCCCTTGACCAGGTGCGGCAGGAGCGTACCATCCTGGTGATTGCCCACCGTTATTCCATGGTCAAGGATGCGGATGCGGTGCTGGTGATCGACAACGGGAGGATCGTGGAATCGGGCATCCCCCGCGAACTGATCAGCACGAACGGATGGTTTGCCCAGCTGGCGCGCAGTGCGGAAGAGGAAGGGAGCTCTCGGGTTGCCGCAAGCAAGGACTGCCCGGCGGGGAAAACCGGGGATAGGGTGAGCGCGGAAGATGTGACCGCCGGTGATGAAGAGGATGTCGATAAGGATGAGGATGCCGACGAGGACCGGGAGCAGTAAAGTCTGCTGCACCGGATGGGTCATCCTTTATTATAGCGCGGTGCGCAACTGCTCGCATGTCATGAAAACAAGAACTGTCCTGATCGCCACGGTTGCGGTGATTACCCTGGGGAGCGGACTAATCAATCTCTTCTCCGTGGCTTCGGTGAACCTCTCGGCGCATGCCCGCTTGCTGGAAATCGGGTGCCCGCTGGAGTTTATGCATCTTTCACGGTTCTTGACGTTACTCATAGGCTTTCTGCTAATAGTATCGTCCATCAATATTTACAAAAGAAAGAAAAAAGCCTATCAGCTGGTTCTGTTCGTTTCATGCCTTTCCGTTGTTTTCCATCTGACCAAGGGGCTTGATTACCGGGAGGCATTTTTTTCGCTCTCGCTGGTGCTGGTGCTCTTTTTCACCAGAAACAGCTTCACGGTGAAGAGCAGTGTCCCGAATCTGCATCTGGGCATAATTCGTTTCGCCATTACCATGGCGGTCATGTTTGCCTATGGGGTGGTGGGGTTCTGGCTGCTTGATAAAAGGGAGTTTGGCGTTGATTTTACCGTTGCCGATGCCATAGGAAAAACCATCCGCTTTCTGACGCTGCAGGGGGACCCGGCGATACTTCCCAGGACCCGCCATGCGCGATGGTTTCTCGAATCCCTTTCCCTGATTACCGCGGTATCCTGCTGTTATGGTTTTTTTGCGCTTTTCCGGCCGGTGCGCTACCGTTACCTGACCCTTCCCCAGGAACGGGAGCAGGCGCGGATGATAACGGAGAAGTACGGGCGGCACTCGCTGGACTACTTCAAGCTGTGGCCGGACAAGTCATATTTCTTCTCCCCTTCACGAAATGCCTTTCTTGCCTACCGGGTGGGCGCCGATTTTGCCGTGGTGCTGGGTGATCCGGTCGGCCCGGAGAACGAGATCGAAGGGATCATCCGCGACTTTATGAATATATGCCATGAGAATGATTGGGGCCTTGCCTTTCATCAAACCCTGCCTGATTTCCTCGGCTGTTATGAACGGCTGGGTTTTAAGAAGCTCAAAATCGGGGATGATGCCATCGTTGATTTAACTGACTTCAGCCTGGAAGGGAGAGAAAACAAGGCGCTGCGCCACGAGGTGAACAAACTGGAGAAGTCGGGCATTCGCACCGTCTATAACGCGCCACCCCTCCCTTGGGATATTGTTCAGCAGGCGCAGGCAGTGTCTGATGACTGGCTGAAGATTGAGGGGCGCCGCGAACGGAGGTTTACGCTCGGCTTATTCGACCCGGAGTATGTACGCTCAACACCCCTCTGTGCGGTGGTTGATGCCCAGGGAAAGATGCAGGCATTTGCCAATATAATCCGCTCCTACCGTCCGGGGGAATCAACCATTGATCTCATGCGGCGCCGGTCTGATGCCCCAAAGGGTGTAATGGACTATCTTTTTGTAAAACTCTTTTTGCAGTGCAAGGAAAAGGGCTATGCGGAATTCAGTTTGGGAATGGCGCCCATGGCCGGGTTTCAGGAACATGAAAACCCTTCACGGGAGGAACGGGCAATTCACTATTTTTTTCAGCACATGAATTTCCTTTTCAGCTACCGGGGGCTGCGCTTTTACAAGGCAAAATTTGCCTCGCGGTGGGAGCCGCGCTACGTGATTTATCAAAACGCCCTCGAATTGGCGCGCCATGCCATTGCCATCGGTGTGGTTTCCCGGCTGTGACCCAATGCGAGAGGGTGAACCATGATGAGAGAACCGGACTCGATTCCGGCAGAAGGAAGTCTTGCCGCAGGTCAGCGCGCCGGAAACCGGCTTAAACCGGCCCTGGGGTACCTCATAGCCCTCGCCGGTCTGATATGGGTGTTTCACAACATCCATTGTGGGAGGTTTCTGCAAGCCATGAGGACGGTTTCCTGGATGTGGGTGCCGCCGGCAGTCTTCTTTGATATCCTGAGCTATTACACGCAGGGGGCCAGGTGGCAGCTGCTTCTCCGCCCCCTGGGCAAAGTATCTTCGTTGAGGGCGACCCAGGCTATATACATCGGCCTTTTCACCAATGAGATTGTCCCCCTGCGGGCGGGTGAGCTGGTCAGGCTCTTTCTCGTTTCCCACTGGCTGTCTGTGCGGCCGGGATCGGTCATTCCCTCATTGGTGGTGGAACGATTCTTTGACGGAATATGGCTGGCGCTGGCCATCGGGGTATTGGCGTTTTTCATTCCCCTGCCCGGAGAACTGCTCGGCGCTGCAAAAGTTCTCAGCGCGCTGGTTATCTTTTTAACCGCTCTCTTTGTCTACCTGATCTTCATTCGGAGGACCTGCGCGCAGAACGATAAACCGGGTGAGGGTTGGCGATGGAACCCGCTGCGCATGCTCGTTTCGTTTCTGAGACGTCTGGCAGAAGGGGTTCATGCCATCGGGACCTCACGATTTTTTTTTGCATCGTTTGTGGTGTCGCTTTTCATCCTCATTTTTCAGATCATTGCCCTCTGGATGATGATGCGCGCCTACGGGATCCCGCTCTCGATCTGGGCGGGGAGCGTGGTGCTGCTCATCCTGCACCTGGGCACGGCGATTCCCAACGCGCCCTCAAATATCGGCACCTACCAGTTCTTTACCGTGGTCGGCCTCACCCTTTTCGGGGTCGAAAAGACCCTGGCGGCGAGCTTTTCGGTGGGTGCGTTTGTGGTGTTGACCGTTCCCCTGTGGGTAATCGGCCTTATCGCCATGTGGCGAACGGGAATGACGTTCACTGCCATCCGGCGGGAGATTAAAAGGATGTATGGTTGAGAAGGGCATATGAGATCTGATGCAGCCGGTATTTAAGGAGGTGCCCCAGAGGGCTTGCAGCAACACAGGGAGAGGCACACGGGTACCGCATAAAGACATGTCACTGGAATCAATGATTGCAACCTACGGCTACGGGGCGGTTTTGGTCGGCACCTTTCTGGAGGGTGAGACGGTGGTTCTGCTGGGCGGGTTTGCCGCACACCGGGGATATCTCGACTTGCCCTGGGTGATCGCGGTGGCATTTGCCGGGAGCCTTTTGGGAGACCAGCTCTACTTTTATCTCGGACGCCGGCACAGCGCCCGGATCCTCCGCAGATTCGCGGCCTGGGGCGACCGCATCCAGCGGGTGGATGAGCTGATGCGCCGCTTTCACACGCCGCTCATCCTGGCCTTCCGCTTTCTCTACGGGCTGAGAATCGTCGCGCCATTCGCCATGGGCATGAGTTCAATACCGGCGCAGCGATTTGTGCTGCTCAATGTGATCGGAGCCATGGCCTGGGCCTTCCTGGTGGGTATGGGCGGATACCTTTTTGGCAACGCCCTGGAAATGCTGGTCGGGGATCTGAAGCGCCATGAAATGAAGATTATAATAATTCTCCTCTCCGGCTGGTTGCTGATATGGGGCCTGTTGTTGTTACGCCGTCTGATACGCAGGCATTTCGGTACCGGTCATGCCGGCTGAGCGCATACCCTTTTTGCGCCGCCTGCTTGCATAAACCCGAGGACGCAGGAGATGCGCCATGCGAACTAATGCGCCTCCTTTCTGGAGCGTGCCAACTGATGAACTCCTGGAGCAGCTTGATACTTCCCTCAACGGCCTGGGCAAAGGGGAGGCGCTCGAACGCCTCGCCCGGTCCGGCGCCAACCTCATCCGCGCCAGGAAAAGATCGGGCCCGCTCCGGCTTTTCCTTGCCCAGTTCAAGAGTCCGATCACCCTCATCCTGTTAGGCGCCGCCGTACTGTCGCTTTTTCTGCATGATCCCACCGACGCGCTGATTATCATTCTTATTGTGTTCATCAGCAGCCTGCTCGGCTTCTGGCAGGAGTACAAGGCAACCGGCGCCGTCGCCGCGTTGCTGGCCATGGTGAGGGTCACGGCCGAGGTTACGCGCGACGGCGAATCGCTGGAGGTGCCGGTCGAGGAGATTGTCCCCGGAGATATCATCGTGCTCTCGGCGGGCCGAACCGTCCCCGGCGACAGCCGGTTGATTGAGTCGAACAACCTCTTTGTCGACGAAGCGACACTGACCGGAGAGACCTACCCGGTAGAGAAAATGGCCGGCGTCCTTCCCCCGGAAACGGTTCTCGGTAAACGCGCCAATACCCTTTTTATGGGCACCCATGTCGTGAGCGGCTGGGGAAAGGCGGCGGTAGTACACACCGGGGGGCGAACGGAATTCGGCAGGATTTCGGAACGCCTCGCCTTGAGGGCGCCGGAAACCGAATTTGAACGCGGCATCAGAAAATTCGGCTATTTTCTTATGGAGGTGACCTTCATTCTGGTGATAACCATCTTTGCGGTGAATGTCATCCTTGCCCGGCAGGTTCTGGATTCGTTTCTTTTTTCCCTCGCTCTTGCCGTGGGGCTTACCCCCCAGCTCCTTCCGGCAATCATCAGCATCAACCTTGCGCATGGCGCGAGCCGCATGGCCGGGAAGAAGGTCATAGTGAAACGGCTCAGCTCCATCGAGAATTTGGGAAGCATGAACACGCTCTGTTCCGATAAGACCGGCACCCTGACCGAAGGGGTGGTGCGGCTGCACGATTATCTTGACGGTTACGGCAACCGGAGCGAAAAGGTAGTGCGGTATGCCTATATCAACGCGGCGTTCGAAAGCGGTTTCTCCAATCCCATCGATGATGCAATCCGGGCCACCGCGCACTGTGACCTGTCGGAATATCGCAAGCTGGATGAGCTGCCCTATGATTTTATCAGGAAGCGCTTGAGCGTCCTGGTGTCATACCAGGGGAAGAGCATTCTGGTGACCAAAGGCGCGGTCGACAACATGCTTTCTCTCTGCCTTTCAGCCGAGTCGGCCGACGGCGCACAGCATGCTATTGCCGGGGTAATGGATGAGATACGCAACCAATATGAAACATTCAGTGCCCGGGGGTACCGCCTGTTGGGGATGTCGTATCGGGAACTTACCCCGCAGTCAAAGCTTGCCGGCAACAGTGAATCTTCCATGATATTCCTGGGATTCGTGGTTTTTTCCGACCCGCCCAAGGCGGAGGTCAGGGAAACCGTACGGCGGCTGGGCCATCTCGGAGTATCGCTGAAAATAATTACCGGGGACAATCGTCTGGTTGCTGCGACGGTCAGCCGGCAGGTGGGAGTGGCGGTTCCGGTGGTGCTCACCGGAGGGGAAATGAGGCAGATGAGCGATGAGGCGCTCCTGAAGCGGGTAAATGAGGTGGGTGTCTTTGCCGAGGTGGAACCCAACCAGAAAGAGCGGATTATTCTGGCCTTGAAGAAGTCCGGCAATGTGGTGGGATTCATGGGAGACGGAATCAATGACGCCTCGGCGCTCCACGCGGCGGATGTGGGCATCTCGGTGGACGGGGCGGCGGATGTGGCTAAAGAGGTGTCGGATATCGTGCTGCTGGAGAAGGATTTAAAAGTGCTGGTGGAGGGGGTGGTGGAGGGAAGAAGGACGTTTGCCAATACCATCAAGTATGTTTTCATGGCAACCAGCGCCAACTTCGGCAACATGTTCAGCATGGCCGGCGCCTCCCTTTTCCTTTCCTTTCTTCCCCTTTTGCCCAAGCAGATTTTGCTCACCAACCTGATGACCGACTTTCCTGAAATGACCATAGCCTCGGACAGCGTCGATGAAGAGCTGATTGGCCGGCCGCGGCGGTGGGATATCAGGTTCATCAGGAATTTTATGACCATCTTCGGGGTGGTGAGTTCGTTCTTTGATTATCTTACCTTCGGGGTGTTTCTCCTCCTGCTCCATGCAACCGTTGAGCAGTTCCGGACCGGCTGGTTCGTCGAATCGGTTGTTTCGGCATCCCTGGTGGTGTTGATCGTTCGCACCAGAAAGTCCTTCTTCAGGAGCCGGCCCGGCACCTATCTGATGATCGTTACCATCCTGATTGTTGCGGCGGGGTTGATGATACCATTCACACCCCTCGCCCTCATGCTGGGGTTTGAACCCTTGCCGCCTCTCTTCCTTGTGGCGATAGGAATCATCGTGAGCGCATACATGCTGGCAGCGGAGACGGTGAAGAAAATCTTTTTTGCCCGGGTGAGATTTTGATGCCGAAGGCGGCCACAACCACCTGAGGTTCCACGGCACATAACGCATGGAACACTATTTCTGGCTCATTCCGTTAGGGTTTATTATGGGCACCTACGGGACGCTTATTGGCGCCGGTGGCGGGTTTTTAGTGGTTCCCCTCTTGCTGGTGCTCTATCAGGCAGAGGATCCTGAAATTATTACGAGCATCTCACTGGCGGTTATCGCCTTTAATGCGTTATCAGGGTCAGTGGCCTATGCTCGAATGGGACGCATTAATTATAAGGCCGGCATCCTATTTTCAATCGCCGCCATCCCGGGGGCAGTGCTCGGGGCGCTTAGTACGGCGTTACTCTCACGACTTGCTTTTGATACCATGTTCGGACTCTTGCTAATCATTTCATCCGCTTATCTGCTAATCCATCCGATTGGTGTGCGGAACACTTCACGGAAAAAAACGCTTCCGCCCTATCCGCACAATCCCCTGACATCCGACCATAGCCGCGCAATACATCGCGATAAATTTACGGTCGGCATGGTGTTAAGCTTCTTCGTCGGTTACCTTTCAAGTATGCTGGGGATAGGCGGCGGCATCATTCATGTGCCGGTCCTCGTGCGGCTGTTGGATTTTCCCGTACACTGCGCTACCGCTACATCACATTTTATTTTAGCGGTCATGGCTTTGTCCGGCACTATTGTGCACGTGGTTACGGGAACATTCTATCATGGCCTGCATAGAACCATTGCGCTGTCCATTGGCGTGATTGGCGGGGCGCAGGCAGGTGCAGCCTTGTCTGAGCATGTGTCGGGTTCATGGATTATTCGCGGCTTGGCGGTTGCTCTGGGAGTGGTTGGGTTGAGGCTCCTTTTCATCGCCTTACTATGAATCCGACTTCTGGAAGAGAAACCGGTACCAGCGTATGAGGGAATCCGCCAGGACCAGCGCGGCGAGGACAAACATGACGCTCATGCAAAAGGCGCTGATGCCGTAGGTTACGCCCTGAGAGCTGTTCATGGCCTTGAGCATGAAATCCCTGATCAGTTGCGCGGAGGCGGTGAAGGTGGTCGACACCATGAAGCACATGGGGATCAGGGTGGTCCAGATGTACTGTATTTTGTTCGCCTTGATCAGCAGGGTGGAGCCGATGCAGAGCGCCAGCATGCTCAGGAGCTGGTTGGCGGTCCCGAACATGGGCCAGATGGTGGAAATCGACCCTGTGAAAATAAAGTAGCCCCATGCCGCCACCACCGCCAGGCTGGCGATGACGTTGGCGGTGACCGACGTAAGGTCGCCGAAAGGCTTGTACACGTTCGCCCCCAGCTCCTGAACGATGTAGCGTGCCACCCG
>Ga0255341_1001943_pt1 | contig 27634 bp, 17 predicted proteins | sample wastewater_treat_8_FD_192418 | JGI IMG/M metagenome (GOLD analysis project Ga0255341, IMG submission 192418) | Wastewater microbial communities from Lulu Island WWTP, Vancouver, Canada - plant12 | ecosystem: Engineered > WWTP > Wastewater > Unclassified | place: Canada: Vancouver, British...
AAGATGCCATAAGAACAGCTATATCAGTTGGCGGTGACAGCGATACCTTGGCAGCAATTACCGGCTCCATTGCAGGAGCATATTATGGTGCACCGGATGACATAAAAGAGAAGGCCCTAACTTATTTGGATACAGACCTTCGTTCGATTTATGATGAGTGGTGTGAGTTTATTAGAATCAAAGAATAGTTATATTAAGAAAGCAGGCAAATATGTCAACAAAAAATATCAGAAGAGGTTATGACCCTGAGGATGAAAAAATATTTTCCGATGAGAATATCAAAAAATTAAAGATTATACAGGATGAGATTCAGTGGCTGCTTGAAAGGGGATACAAAATGAAACAAGTAATAGAATTTACAGGCAACCATTATCTGCTTTCTTCAAGAGCAAGAACAGCCCTTCAAAGAACAACATCATCAACAGCAGACTACGAAAAAAGAAGGTCCACGATGCTTCCTTTAGAATGTGCAAAGGAAGGCTGTCTGAATATTGACGGATTTAATTTAATAATTACATTGGAAGTTGCATTATCAGGAAGTCCCATCTTGCTTGGGAAAGATGGTGACTACAGAGATTTGGCAGGCCTCCGGGGTACATACAGACTTATAGATAAGACGAATGCTGCTTTAAATCTCATAGGAAAAACACTAAGTGAATTAAATGTGCCAATGGTAAAGTTTTATTTGGACTCTCCGGTATCAAATTCAGGCAGGCTGAAAAGCAAGATATTGGAATTGTCAGAGCAATGGGGGATTCCGGTTGAAGTCGAGTTGGTTCCAAATGTAGATACAGTATTAGCCGGCAAGGAAAGAATTGTAACGGGAGATTCGATAATTCTTGATGTGTGCAAGAGCTGGTTTAATCTATCAAGAAAAATTATTGAGGATTATATACAGGATGCCTGGGTGATTGATTTAGGGTAGAGCGAATATTAAATAAGATTGTAAAATAAGGGGGTAGTATGTTTTGACTGAAATAGAGAAAAAGTTTAATAGCGATATGAAAAATATCTATTGGGATGCAAAGCGTGAATTAAATTACACAGCTTCAAGGTTTATTCAATTAGTAACGGAAAAGGGCGGGCTAATGGCAGCAAAACAACTGATAACTAAAGAGGGTGGTACATATGGATTTACGATTCTATATGAAATGGGGAGATTAGATCTATCAGTTGAAGCTCATGTTTTAAAACCTGAATATGCAGAGCTGTTTACAGAAGAAGAAAAGAGAATATGCAGAGAAAGACTTAAGGAATATGGATATAAGGGATGAAGAACATCTTGGAATGTTTTAACCATTCATTAAAAAGAAAGGAGAATTATTTTGACTACAAAAAATCCAAACTATCGTTCTTATTGGAAAGGCGAATGGATACAAATGGGGGCAGAGAAGTTTAGAGGTACTAAAAATGGTATTAAACCTGCGTGCCCATTATTCAAATGGTTAAGTGTTAATGCACAAAATGATATCTTTAATATTAAAAATTTATTTGAGGTCATTGTGAATACTGAAGAAAGGGTTCTCATATTGACATTTTGGCATCCTGTTTATACTGGTAGCTCAGTAGAAGGATATGCATATATGGCACTTGAATATGATGATAGTGGTAATTTTATTTATAGCACCGAAATATTTTCTTTTGATGACAAGAATGCGGGAAAAGTTAAAATAAAGAATACAAGTGGTGCAAAGAAACGTGCATTGGAGCTACTGAATGAACCAAGTTTTAAAATAATATAAAGTAAAATAGCATTTGTTAATCAAACCATACTTATTGGCAAGTATTGCTTTCAAAAGGGAAGGAGATTTAATATGGACCAAGCAAATACATTAGTACTGAGAAGTAAAGGTAGTTATAAACTTTTAAAAATAAGCACAGGGGAGATCTATTATGTAATTGATACAAGTGGTAAAAAATCGACTCAACACTTTAATGATTATGAAGATGCTACAGATGCGTTTAATCAATGTGTAATGGAAGAAGAGTTCGGAGAAAATTAAGGATGTTTGGCGAATGGTACAAACAATATCGTATTCAATTTGATAAAAAATGGTAAATCAAAAGGATGCCATTGTACAAGCTTATATTTTGATATTATAAACTTGCTAAATGATTGAAAAATCAACTATAGTATTGTATAATAAATTTATATTATGCAAGATTACATATGAATTATTAAGTTTATAATATGGCTACAGGGGGAAAGTAATCATGAATGAATTTGCGAAAAGTATTTTGAATTATTTCGCAGCTTTTACTGAAACAAAATTCAGGTTTCAGAGCAAAGGTGTGTATAAGTGGACAAACGACTATTTAACATGCGATTTTTTAATATTTCCTGAATTTCAAAGGAAAATATTAGATGCACTTAAGACAGGCAAGCCCCTTGAATTTGCAATAAAAAAGGGAGAATATGTCATTGAGCTTGATTCTTCAGATTTTATTAATAGATTAATTAATCTTCTTAAATCAAAATATAACGTTGAATATTTAAATGAAGCAATAAACATAGAACGCAAAGAAAAAATAGACAACGGATTTACCTCCGAGGAACTTGAATCAATAGAAAATGAGAAAAAATTGCTGTATGATACATTTAGAACTTTTAATATTGCATTTAGAGAAGAAGTACATAACATATTTATGTTAATGCAAGAAGAAAAGAAGAAGAAACTCAATTACTTAATAAAAGACTTTCCAATGCCTATTACTACTTTCAATCCTAAATATTTTGAGCAGATTATTTATGAGAAAATAAAAGAATTTGTAGTAAACTCAAATTCTGTAGAAGAATTCTATAAGTGTGTTTTTGATTATATTTCCTCCTCATCATGGACTCTTGAAATGTATGATTTATATTCAATGATTAGAAAATTTTCTTATACACAATCTCAGTATAATGGAAGTGCTTACATATTTTTTCATGGTATAAATATCAAAAATGAGCTTGCAAATGACATTATGCCTATATTCTTAGCAGAAATATCAATTAATGTTGATATAAATTCTGTAACAATAAAGAATGAGAGTGGTGTAATATTCATTAATACCCCAGCGATAAATTCCGGAAGCTTTAATAATATATTATCAATTCCAAGAGCAGCAAGAATAGTTGACGCACAGGATTATATAAGCACAATTGAAAGCTTTCTGCAAGATAACTACAATTTTTATAATCCATTTTTATTGGAGCAAGGCTTTAATACAATAACAGCTTATAACAAACCAAATATTTATTTTAGATTGGGATTGCAAATAATCCAAAAGGAAGACAGAAAACTATTAGACTATTCTGAGTTAATTACACGCATTGATGCAGGTCAGGGAGGAAAATTTATTGAGTTAGTAAACAACTATGTCTCGGGCAATGTACCAAACACCACAGATGAAGTGAATAAAGAATACTCAGACAGATATGGAGCAAATAAAGCAAGTTCATTTCTATCAACAATCCCCCTTAATCTAAATAATAGACAAAAAAGAGTATTGTTAGCCTTAGAGAATCAAAAAAACAACATCATAGTTATAGATGGACCGCCAGGCACTGGAAAATCATATGTAATATTAGCGATGGTTTATTGGGCTAACCAAAATAAAAAGTCTGTCGTTATAACTTCACACAAAAAGGCTGCAATAGATGTCATTGATAGAATGATGACCGAAAGATTTAAAAAATTGCATCCAAATGCAAAGCCCTCAATAATGAGAATAACAAAAAAGAATTCTGATAGTATCAATAATTTTGAAAATACATTAGCAAGTCCTGTTATATCAGCCGCTACAAATCGATATAATGAATTTAATTTAGATGCAGTAAACAAGGATATTGAAAAACAAAAAGAAATAATATATGGACAAACTGAACAATATTTGAATAATTCAAATATTTATGAAACACAGATTAAGAACTTGTTTCAGTTTGAAAATATTGAACAGAAATTAATCAGTGAATCAATCATAGCAGAAAATGACCGTCCGATAAAATCATACAATCAAACAGTTGATATTGACAAATTATCAGATTATATAAAAAGCGTACCTGATTTAAGCTCAAATGTTACAATTGATAAATTTGAATATCTATTATCAATAAAAGATTCAATACCTATACTAATTGAAACTTGCGAGCTAATAAATAAGATAAATATTAGTACAAAAGAAATAGATGATTTAAATTCTATTGATATAGCTGTTTTAAATGATTATGAAAAAACAATAAAAGAAATAGGGACATTTATTAAGCACACCTCAAAGATTTTTACTGATGATATTGAAATAAAGCTTTTACATAGAGGTAAAAAGAATAATATCTTAAAAAATATAAAAGATTTATCGAGTCTCAAATATGAATTTGTAAATGATAATATTAAAATATTGTCTAAAGCGGGCTTAGATGAAATCAATTTAGAACAATTAATTAAAGCTCTAAACAAAATAAAAGAAATTGAAAAAAATAGAAGTAAAATAGATCAATTTAGTGATTTTTATAGAAACCTTGATTTAAGTCAAGCGGGAATGAAGGATATATATCGGTTCTTATTGTCCGTAAAAGAAATAATTCAAAATACAACAAGTGTTGAATTTGAATCAATAAGATTATTTTCCGAAAAATACTCTAAAATAATAGAAAAATCAGGGTTTGATAATAAATCGATAAATGGAATAAAGAATTTCTTTAGACAAAATGATAGCAACAGTTTGTTATTTAAGTATGTAAAATTGTTTGAAACCTTAACTACTGTTGAAAACTATGAATTGCCTAACCAAAACCGTATAAAAGATTATTACCAGAGCATAGAACGAAAGTTAGAAAACATTAATGACAGCAGATTGAAGAATTTGAATAATTATATTGGCGACATAAGCCGTATCGAAACAACATTGAAAGCAGGGAAAAGATTAAATAAACAAGAGGCTGAGGTGCTATTAAATAATGTTTCATGTATTTTGTCTGAGCCTGAATTATTATCCCAGTATTTACCTATGGATGAGGATTTAATTGATATTTTGATTATTGATGAGGCCTCTCAAGTATCAATTGCCGAATCAATATCACTAATGCTTAGAGCAAAACAAGTAGTAGTACTTGGAGATGAGTTGCAATATGGTGCAATCGGAGCAGTTAACGTAAACAAAGAATATTCATCAAAATATTTTAAGGACATTCTAGATAGTTATGAAAAGGAATATAATACGGAAATAGGGGAAGAACAGAAAAATCAGTTTATTGATGAAGTTTCCAAAGATATAGAAGAAGATGATGTAGAGGTTGAAAAAGTATATACTCCTGAAGGAGGAACAAAAGATTGGTTAAAGACATTTAATATTAGAACTTCAACACTTAATTTTGCAAAGGCACTAAGGAATTATTCAATTTCATTGGATACCCATTTTAGAAGTTTTCCTGAAATAATTGACTACTCTAATGAATTTTTTTACAAGCAATGTCAAATACCATTGATTGTGAATAGAATTCGAACAAAACCAATAAAAGAAGTTTTAAGATTTATAAAGGTTGAAACAAAGGGTAATTCAGGTAACAATATTAACTTAGATGAAATTGAAGCTATTAAAAATGATATAAACAACTTAATTGCAAACGGATACAAGGGTACAATAGGTATTATAACCTCATTTAGAGAACAGATGCAGGAAATGGAAAGGATTCTTAGAAAAGAAATGGATAATTACTTCATCCTTCAAAGAGACCACAAGCTTGCGATATGGTTTGTTGCGGATGTTCAAGGAGAAGAAAGAGATACCATATACTATTCTTTTGTTGAGGATAAAAAATTAGGAAATGGAAGCCTTAAATCAATATACCCTGTTCCTGGACAAGTTGCGGATGATATACATAAATTTAAAATGCAAAGGCTAAATGTAGGATTCAGCAGGGCAAAAGATTCAATGGTCTTTGTCCATAGTATGCCTTTAGAGGACTATTCTGATACAAGACTTGGTGATGCTTTGAAGCATTACAAAAATTTGCTCGAGCAAACAGTTGATAATTATATTGAGGATGAATCTATATTTGGTTCTGAAGCAGAAAAAGAACTTTATGCGCTGATTATTAATACTGAATTCTATAAGAGAAACAAAGATAATATTAAACTAATTGCTCAATTCCCAATCGGCAAATATATTATGGAAAGATATAAAAGATATATACCCAAATATAGAGTAGATTTTTTGCTCACACTTTCACAAGGAGGTAAGGAGCAATCCCTTATATTAGAATATGATGGTCTTGAATATCATACCAAAAATCCGGAAATTGTTAATGAATATAACTTCTCACAGGAATATCTTGAATATGATATACAACGACAGCTTGAACTTGAAAGCTATGGTTATAGATTTTTAAGAATTAATAAGTTTAATTTGATTCCAAGGGAAGAATATCAAACTAAAATAGATGTTTTAAATAAATTATTGGAAAATAAATTTAAGTGAGGTTATTATGGCAAAAGTATTACTTACAGATGAAGAAATACAAAAGTTAATCGAATGTATACAAGATGGTACAGAAGTACCAGAGGATTTAGTAATAAAACTATCACCAAGTTTCTTTGATAAATTAAGGATAGCGGGGAAGTTCGACTACAAGGAACTTGAAAGATTTAAAATACCAACTATAGAATATGCTGGAAAAAGATCTGAATCGGTGATATTGGCACAAGCAGCTTTAACAGGAGGAGCGGCACCATTGCAGGTAGTCAGGAGTTTTGGTGAAAGTAGTGAAAATGAGTGGAGAAACATGATTGTCCAAGGTGACAATCTACAGTTTTTAAAGACTTGTTATATGAATCAGGATCCTATAATTAAGGATAAAGTTAAGGGCAAGGTGAAGTTAGTATATATTGATCCACCCTTTGCAACAAAAAGTGATTTTCAATCATCAGAGGGGGTAGAAAGTTATTCAGATAAAATAGATAATTCGGAATTTATTGAAGGGTTAAGAGAAAGACTAATATTTATAAGAGAAATAATGGCAGATGATGGATGTATATTCGTACATTTAGATTGGAAAAAAGTGCATTATATAAAAATAATATTAGATGAAATTTTTAATCCAAATAGGTTTCGGAATCAGATAATTTGGAAATATTTTGGTCCTACTTCTACAGAGAAAAATTTTCCGAGAAAACATGATACAATATTATTTTATACAAAATCTGATGTTTATTATTTCGATAGTTCTGAAACTTTGGTAGACTATGACGAAAAAGCAATAAAAAGATATGATAAAATAGATGAGAATGGCGATAGATATAAAATATATTATGATAAAGATGGTTCTGAAAGAAGGGCATATTTAAAAAAAGGAAAACCAACAGATGTATTTAACATACCATTTGTTCAAGGTACATCGAAAGAAAGGTTAGGATATCCTACACAGAAACCTGAAGAATTAATAAAAATTATCATAAAAACATGTTCACAAGAGGGCGATTTAGTGATGGATTTCTTTGGCGGTTCAGGCACAACAGCAGCTGTTGCAGAAAAACTTGGTAGAAGGTGGATAACATGTGATTTTGGAAAACATGCAATTTATACAATGCAAAAACGAATTTTAAATATTGCAGACTCAAATAAATTAGATACTTCCAACAACAAAAAGGAAAAATACAATTTATCTCCAAAGCCATTTGATATTGTATCTGCAGGAGCTTATGACTTTTCTAAGATCATGAATTTGAGGCAAAACAAAGAATCTTATATAGCTTTTGTTTTGGGCCTTTTTGGATTAGTTCAGGAAAAAAGTGCCAACAAATATAAATTGCCTAATATATACGCCTTAAATAATGGAAATCCTGTAGAAATATATCCTGTATGGGAAGATGAATATTTAAAGGAAGTAAGAATAGATGAGGAATATCTCGAACAAATAGTTTATGCATCTGGTGGTAGACTTAAGGGGGATTATTATATTATTACACCGGAAACATGCACTTTAATTGGTGATACGACTATCAAAAATTCCCAAGGTGACAATGTTTATTTTCACATGCTTAAATTCCCTTATAAAATTTTGGAAGATGTATCAAGGCATTTTCAGATCGAGGAACAGCCATGTAATGCTAATGATATTAATAGGCTTATTTCTTCAACAGGATTTTATTTTAATGAAGACGTAAAAATCGAAATTAAACGTATTAAAAATGGTCTTAGAATTGAAAGCTTTTCTACAAATATATTGGATTCTAATAAAGAAAGATATGAAGGTTTGGATGGACTTTCTATGATTCTAATTGACTTAAATTACAATGGTAAGGTATTTAATATGGACATGGCAGTTTATGCAAAAGATATTAAGGAAGATGGCCATGTTAAAATTTCAGGTATTAACGATAATAGTGCAATTATTGCTATAGACAGGCATGGCAATGAAAGCAAAGTTATAAGGATGTGATGCTATGGCAAAAAAAGTGGAAAAATTTAATTTATCTGACCATACCTTGGAGATAAATCCAAGAAAATATAAGTATACTAAGTTTGATTTTTCGGAAATTGAAGATTATGTTTTGGCATTAGTGGGAAGCCGTGATTATCAATATAAGGCGATTAAAGAAATCATGATTTACCTTTGGGGAGAATCATATAAAAGTATCATTGACCTTGCAAAAGAGAATTGGAAAACTAAAACTGCCATACAGGAAAGATTCCAAAGCGAAGAAAACTTTCTCGGAAGAATACCTCTACCTGATAGATTATCCGGTGTTGTACATATGGCAACAGGTACGGGCAAGTCATATGCAATGTTTGCAGTGGCTTATTTATCTATTGTTTTAGGGAAAGTCAAAAGAGTTCTTATTCTTGGGCCTCCTTCAACAGTTATTGAAGCAGGATTAACCGGAAAATTCAGAGAATATCTTTTTGGAGAAAGAGGTTTGGAGCTTAAACAAAACCTTCCTCAAAAATATCGTAATATTAATGTCAACCTTCTTAATGAGGACGACCCGATTGTTGATTATTCAATTGTAATAGAAAACATTAATTCCATATACAACAAAGATAGAAATTCAATAGGCGATACCCTTTTTAAAGATACAGAGGAAGTCTTGGTTTTAAGTGATGAAGTTCATCATGCATATTCTCATTTAAAATATACTGGAATAGGAACTGCTACCGTTGAAGAAGGAGGGACTGGAGATACAAGAGATGAAAGGTTATGGATGAAATTTATCCGTGAGGAAAAGAAAATAAAAAGACATATTGGTTTTACCGGAACTCCTTATAATCAAGATGATTATTTTTGTGATGTAATATACAGCTATTCTATAAAAGAAGCTATAGATGAGGGTGTTATTAAAAAAATAGATCCTATAATAAAAACTGAGTCTGATGATGGCAATGTAAAACTTACACAGTCGCAGAAATATGAACACATTTTAATAACTCATTATGCAAATAAAAAGAAGTATTCATATAAAGATAAAAAGGGACAACCTTGTTTAAAGCCTATTACAATATTTATTAATAATACTCAGGCAAGTGCAGAAAGGAATACAGTAGAATTTATTAAAGAACTTGCTTCTTATTTAAGAGATAATTTCAAAGAATATAAGAATATGGCTGAGTCAGAATTGCGGGAAATCGCATCTGAAAAAGTAATATGTGTTATTAGCAAGCCTACAGACAATGATTATCAGGAAAAGTTAGAGAATATCGAAGAAATTGATTCTGACAAGCCAGGCGGAAAGGTTGAATTTGTATTTGCAGTAAACAAATTGTCTGAAGGTTGGGATGTTGATAATGTATATCAAATTGTCCCAATGGAAGAAAGAGTATTTAATTCTAAATTGTTGATATCTCAGGTTTTAGGTAGAGGTTTAAGGCTTCCGAGAAATGTCCCCCATGCATTAATTGTTCAAAATTACCCGGTTGTAACAGTTACAAATCATGAAAAATTTGCAGACCATATTAAAGAATTAGTTGATGCCGTAACTCTTTGCGAAACAAGGTTTACATCAGAAGTATTTAAAAACGAGCAACAAGAAAGATATAAGAATCACTTTAATGTATTTAATATAGATTACAATCCTGTACCTAAATTAGTTGAAACAAAAAAGGATAACGAAAATGTTCAGGATAGAAGATTGATACTGGCAAATACAAAAGAAAAATTGGGATTGGATGTTACCTATTTAAGCGGAGAAAAACATTTTGAATTAAAAAGAAATTATTATACTGTTGATGAAATAGCGTCTGAAATAGCTCAAAGGTTTTCAACAATTATATATGAAACTAATAACTTTGACTTTGGAAATGGATTTGTATATGACAAGTTGCCGGAGTATGACGACATTGAACAAGTAATTTTATTCGCAATGAAAGAATCCGGTATAGAAGGAAGGAAACTCTCTGAACATAACAAGAAGGCAATTGATTTATATTTTAATCAGTTTATCCCAAGAGGTCGCAAAAAACAAATCATGACTAATGTTGAAGGGGATATAAAGCCCATATCAACAAAATATATGGATTCTTCAAGTGCCCGTTCCGGTGATGTGGCAAATTACAAGAGTATTTTCATATCAGAAGATTATCTAAACGAATTGGATGAAGAAAACTTATTTGTTTTAAAAGATTTAAAGCAAAGAGATAAGGTAACAAGCAAACAATTAAGCTTATACTCTATGAACTTGCAGCTTAATGATTATGTAAGACAATTGTTTGAGCAGTATAGAGTATATGTAGTAAACCAATCCTTGTTTAAAACACAGCAAAATTTGGTTATTGTTTCTCATGACCCGGAAAGGGATTTTATTATAAAGCTTGTAAATCATTCAAGATATATTGACGCATGGATTAAATCAAGAGACATGGGTTTTTATAGTCTTAATTATGAATTTTGGAAGGGCGGTAAAGATAGAACCAGAAGAAGCTTTAATCCTGACTTTTTTATTAAGATTAAATTGGATAAATATATTAAACAATTAGAAGATAAGAATTCAAAATATACTGATAAACTTTATAAGTTACAAGATGATGGCATTAGGGAAATAATTTGTGTGGTAGAAATCAAATCGGATGATGACCATGAAGAAGTAACACGTGCAAAGGAAAAAGCCGGGAAAGAACACTTTGAATTATTGAATAAGCGCCTATTAAGTATAAACAGCTTCAATTTACCAGAAGATTTCAGAAATAGCACGTCACAGCATTATATTTTTGATTTACTTCGTCCTGAGTTTTACAACAGATGGTTTACTAACTTAAAGATTGGGAATTTTAAAATTTAATAAGATTAGCCTGTTAATTCTCAGGTAATCAGTAATCACTTAATTCATGAAGAGTAAGATAAAAGAGGCGTAGATAATGATTAATGAAAGGGGTTGTTACTATGATTGAATTATTGGAAAATATTTATTTAATAAATAATCTATATGATTATGGGGTGTCTAACATTCCAAATGAAAAAGGTGTTTATATGGTCTTGAAACCTAAAAAAATGAGTATTAATATTTTATCTACCACAACTGCTATAGAAAAATACGAAGATAAAAGCATGATATATGATGCAATCAAGCTAAATACAAAATATGAAAGAACTGATAAAACTGTATTATATATAGGAAAAGCAGGTGATAATAATAAATTAAGAGGAAGAATAAGACAACTGGTAAGGTATGGTTATAGAGAAGTGGATAACCATAGAGGAGGAAGAGCTATTTGGCAAATTGAGAATAATAAAGATTTGCTTATTGGATACTTCTTGTGCAATAGTCCAGAGTCTAAAGAAAAGGAACTTTTAAAAATATACAAAGGACAGTATGGTGTATTGCCACTCGCAAATTGGAAAATCGGATAGATGAAGACTCTATGTATCTGACACAAAGATATTTAAATTTCTCTTTTTTTCTTAGGATTAGATAATAATATTTTCCATATAAGTAGCATTGTAAAAAACTAAATTTTAAAAGTATATTATTGGAGGATGAGCATGTTATTTTCTCAGAAAATAGGTAAAAAACCAATAAAAATTGACATTCAAATCGATTCAATGGATGATGATTTAAGAATTGCGTTGTGGAATAAATTACATGTTTATATCTGGGAGGGAATTGGAAATAAGTATTTAAGTAGCACATATTATGAGGACTTTATAAAATGTATTTGGATGGATTTTTTTAAATACCCATTAGACAAATTAGATGATTGGTTTCCTGCAACATTCCAAATAATAAAAAATTGGTTTTTTGAATGTCAATGGTATGAAGTATATGATTTTATAGAATTTATAGTTCGCATAAAGACAATTAGTGCGTTTAATAAGGAAGCATTTATTTTAGAATGTAACAAAGCACTTGAAAGGGAAATATCCGGATATAGGTTGATTTCTGATACTATTTGCCCTATAACAGATAATAATGAAATAAAAGGAATTGAGGATGCATTAAGAGACTCAGATAAAACTATTTATAAAGGAGTACATACTCATCTCAGCACTGCTTTAAGCATGCTAACTGATAGGAAAAGCCCAGATTACAGAAATTCCATAAAAGAATCAATATCAGCAGTTGAATCTATATCTAAAATTATATCTGGCGATACAAAAGCAGATCTAACTAAGGCATTAAAATTAATTGAAGACAAAGTATATATTCATCCAGCTTTAAAAATGGGTTTCACTAAAATATATGGATATACAAGTGATGAAAGTGGAATTCGTCATGCAATGTTTGAAGAAAAAGATATAACTTTTGCTGACGCAAAATATATGTTAGTATCATGCTCTGCATTTATATCATATTTGATTGATAAAGCAAACAAAGCAAATTTATTTTTGTAGTTGGTTAATATAAGTATTATTGCTTATAAATCCAAGGGGTATAAGAATCCGCAAAGAACATCATGGTTAATGACGTAATTCTACAGTATTATATAAAGGAAATTATATGAAACAAATAAAATAACATGTATATTTAGGAGTCATAATGAACGAATTACAGCTTGGGTGGATTGATTTTTCAAAAGAACAAAGAAACAAAGTAATCAGGGTTATAAATCTGCTTTCAGAACCTGAAGCAGTTGATGAATTAGGTATTGGAGTAATTCGTGACGGGTTTGCGAATATATTTTTTCCGGGTACTTCTACCATACAGACCAGGGCTAAATATTTTTTGCTGGTGCCATACATATTAAATGATTTGGAACGAAAAAGAGGCATGAATGCTGACAGGTTGATAAAGAGTCTCTATGAAGAGGAATTAAATTTAATTGATGTACTTAAGAAGAGCGGAGAGTATGGTGTTATCGGTGAGCGATCAGGTAAAAAATTAAAGCGAAAGCCGTCAGATATTTACTGGAACGGTATCAGGACATATGGCATCTTTACAGGCGGCAAGATGTCTTTAAATAACTATGCAAAGCTTTCTTGTTTATTTAAGGACAAGCAGCAAAAGCTTAAAGACCAAGTCAGCCTAAAGTCTAAGGATGATGAAACTGATGGAGATGATACAGATGCTGTATCAGGTGAATTCAACGGTTTTTGGAAGCTGCCTGATTATTCGGATAAGTGGAAAGAAGATTTATCTATCAGGCTTACTTATATAGAAGCTGAGTTTTTGAAAAATCAGATATTATTAACATGTTCTGATTCATTATTGGGATATGTTTTGAAAAATAATTATACTGATTTTTTATTGTTTAATAGTTTTGATGAGATAGAAGGAATGATAAACATATTGCCGGATAGTATAAAAAAAGACTATATTCCGGCGAAAAAGTTTGCTGATTTCATATACGGGGCACATTTAAGATATAATGTTATGTTATCCAAAGGAGAAGATGATGCTTTAAGTGCTGAATGGGAATGGTGGCATTCTCAAATGAAGAAATATGCGGATATAGACCTTGATGATATATTTAGCAGGCTCAGTATAAATAATATTAAGCTCAAAAGATTCCTTAAAGATTGCAAGGAAGCCATGCTTGAGGATGATATTGACAGGCTTGATGAAGCGGTTATTAGGCGAGAAGTAAGCATTAAGGGGGAAAAACGTTCGAAGTTACGCAATAATGAATTTGAATATAAGGGTTGGACAGGTATAGGAAAGCTTGAGTACAGGTTGAGAAATGCTCAAAATATAATAAGAGACATTTATGAAGGGTTAGGTGATAAAGATGCTTAAGCCGGCAAGCGACAGACTTGATTACAGCGAAATGCTCACGCCTCCCTTTGGTTATGAAACTACCTTTGCAGTTGGGACAACTTATTCTCTTGACCTTGATGCTTTGATAGGAGTATGCCTTGCATTGGGTCTTTCTGAGAGTATTGATAATGAATTGAAGGACAACCCCATATATTTGCTTGAAGCCTTGCAAAGAACAGCTGAAAAGATATTAGTATTTTGTGAAGGGGGACAAATAAAAGTACCGTCTAATTCTAATGCTCTGCACATACTTTTAGAGAAAATGGTTGTTGAAGTTGTAATGAAAAACAAGAAATCATTTCATCCAAAATTTTGGATCGTCAAATATGAAAATGAAGAGGGGGAAGCCTTGTATAGATGCCTGGTGCTCAGCAGAAATTTAACCTTTGACAGAAGCTGGGATGTGGCTGTGGAAATTGAGGGCAAATATGATAAGGAAAACGGCAAAACAAAACCGTTGCATGATTTTCTGCAATCATTGACTAAACTTGCAAAAAGGGATTCCATCGATAGAAATAAGAGAAAAGAGTTATTAACTTTAGCAGAGGAAATATTGAATGTAAATTTCGAGCTTAAGGAAAAAGAGTTTACGGATTTTAGTTTCCATCCTGTCGGTATTGAAAATTACAGCATTGAAGAAACGGGTCTTTTTAATAATTATAATGAGCTATTTATTATTTCTCCGTTTTTAAGTAATGGCATTATTAAAAAGCTCAATGATATAGCATTATCAAATCCATATCACAATAATACACTTATTACGAGAAAATCCGAAATAGCGAAATTAAAACCTTCATCGGTTACAAATTTTGAAACTTATGTCATGAAGGATATTATTGTTGATGGGGAAGAGGCCTTAAGCGAAGGAGAGCAGGAAGAAGATTTATTAAAGCAAAAGCAGGATATTCATGCTAAGCTGTATTTGAAAACAAAATATTCAAACAGCGAGCTCTTTATCGGCTCCTTGAATGCGTCCAATAATGCTTGTTACGGGAATGTTGAATTTTTGTTTAAATTATACGGGAAAAGGAGATACCTGAATGTTGATTTGCTAAGGAAGGATTTATTCGGCGACAGCGATAAGGACAATCCCTTTGAAAAAGCAGAAATAAGAGATGATGAAGAACCGGAGCTTACTGCTGCAGATAATTTGGAAAAAATTATTAAAAATATCTGCAGGCTGAAGTCTCATGCTTGTATAAGCGGGGGAGGAGATGTTTATTCTATTGATATTCAATTTGAAGGACCGATAGAAAATGACAATGTATTTATTAAGCCCTTACTCTCAGATAAAGAAGAGGCCTTATCAAACCATCTTGTCTTTGAAAATTTAAAGATGCTTCAACTTTCCGAGTTTTATATTATTAAAGCTATAAGTGGTGAAGAAAGTGTTCAGAGGCTTATAAAAATAAAAACAGAAAACATGCCCGAAAACAGAGAGAGTTCCATAGTTAACGATATTATTAAAGATAAGAACGGATTTATTCAATATATTTCTTTTGTTTTAGGTGATGATTATTTATTATCTCTTTTGGAAAACAAAAACAATATGAAATATGGTTTCTTATTTGGCAACGGAGAGATTATCCCGGCCTTGTACGAGAAAATGCTTAGGGCGGCAGCCCGCTCACCTCAAAAGTTTAGCGATATTAAAAAAATATTGGACCTCATAACAGAAGATAATATAATTCCGGATGGATTCAAGGAATTATACCAAGCCTTTGAAAGGGTGGTGGCAAAAAAATGAAAATTGATTTAGCAAAAGCCGAAGAAAGAATAATGGAAGGGTTGAAGGACTTTCAAAGAGCAACGGTTGACAGAGTAATAGAACTATACAAGGGCGGTCAAAACAAGGTGCTGGTGGCAGATGAAGTAGGTCTTGGGAAAACCTTGGTTGCAAAAGGAATAATTGCAAAAACCGCAAGACTTAACCACCAAGGCGGCGATGACTTGTTTAAGGTGGTGTACATTTGCTCAAACCTTAGCATTGCCAATCAAAATATAAACAAATTAAAGATTAGCGAAGACATAACTGTAGATGGGGTTTCAGACACCCGTTTATCAATGCAGCATTTAAAAATATTCGAGCAGGAATGCGATGATGAGATAAAGGCAAGATATGTACAGATTATACCTCTTACTCCCATTACTTCATTTGCAATGACCGGAGGCACCGGCAGTATGGAAGAGCGGGCATTAATTTTTGCTGTCTTAAGACGAATTGATATATTCAGGAAGTATTTAAATGAGCTTGAAGTTATCTTGATTGACAGTGCTTTTGTTGGTTGGAAATGGGCAAAACCTGTATATGAAAACAGAGTTGCCTTATGCTGCGAAAAAACATCAGGAACTTATATAAGGGAAGTAACTGAATTAGTTGAATCATACATTAAAGATAAAGATATTTTTGATGAAATGGTGACATTATGCAATAGGGTCAGAAAAAATGGGGGAAACAAGATAACAGGCACCCGTAACTTCATATATAAGTTAAGAATGATGTTTGCACAAATCAGTGTTGAGTTTTTAAATCCTGATTTGGTTATTATGGATGAGTTTCAGCGTTTTAAGTTTTTAATATCTGCAGATGATTTAAGTGAAACAGGCATATTAGTCAAGAAATTCTTAAAAGGAAACGGTACAAGGGTTTTGCTTTTATCTGCAACCCCTTATAAATTATATTCAACTTTGGAAGAAATAAATGAAAACCAAATTGATGAGCATTATTCAGAATTCATGCAGGTAATGAACTTTTTAATAGATGACGAAAAAGGCCAAAAGGAATTTAAGGAAATATGGAGCAACTTATCTGTCCAATTAAGGGAAATTGACCTTGACTATATTTCTGTAATTGAGGCGAAGAAAAAAGCTGAAAATGCCATGTACAACGGGGTCTGCAGGACTGAAAGGATTGCTGCCATAGATAAGGGCGACTTTATAAACGATGAAAGCGCAAGGCTGCCTATTTCGGTTACCGAAAAAGATATTATATCATATGTGGAAGTGGACAAGCTTCTTAATAATATCGGAGTAAATAACTATGTACCGGTAGATTATGTAAAATCATCGCCATATATATTGTCCTTTATGAGGGATTACAAAATGAAGAGACAAATAGAGAGGTACTTTAAAAATAAGCGTGATAAAATGAAAATTGCTCGAAGTAATAATTTATGGATTAATGAAGGAGCAATCAGGAATTATAGAGAAATTAGTTCCGCAAACGGCCGTCTTGAAAGGCTTAAAGAGGCTGCTTTTGAAAATAAAGCCGAGATGCTTCTTTGGATACCCCCTTCGCTTCCCTATTATGAACCCCTCGGTCCCTTTAAAAATGCCGAAAACTTTTCAAAGGTATTGGTATTTTCCGCATGGGAAATGGTGCCCAGAATGATTGCAACCCTCATATCTTACGAGGCGGAAAGAAAAACAGTGGGGAAGATAGTCGAGCAAAAGAAATTAAAAATAAACACCTCTTATTTTGCCCCTAATAATAAGAGGTATCCTACAGCCAGGCTGAGATTTAATCTTGATAATAATATACCCCAATCAATGAGCATGTTCTGCTTATTATATCCTTCAAAAACACTTGCTGATTTATATAATCCCATAGAATTTATGAATCAAGACAAAACTATAAAAGAAATTGAGGAGGATTTAGCCGGAAAAATTAATGATTTATTGAGAAAATTCGAAAGATACCAAGGTTTTGGAAACAGGGAAGATGAAAGGTGGTACTACCTTGCTCCCTTCTTGTTTGACGGCCAAGGTTATATTACAACATGGTTTCATTATGGTGCAGACCTGGTTTCAGGCGATGCTGACGAAGAAGAAAAGGATAGGGGCCAGAAGGGATTTTTGGCACACCTTATGAAATTAAGGGAATACAATGACAGGCTTAAAAACATACAATTAGGAAAGATGCCCAGGGATTTAACAGATGTACTGGTTAATATGGCAATTGCCTCTCCGGCTGTCTGTGCTTACAGGTCTAACGGACAAGATAGTCTTTATGCCACACAAATTTCAAAATTAATAATAAACATGTTTAACAGACAAGAGTCTATTGCAGCGGTAGACCTATGCTATGGTAGAAAGAACACCGATGCTTATTGGAAAAATGTGCTTAATTATTGCAAAGATGGGAACCTTCAGTCGGTACTTGATGAATTTGTTCATATGATTGCTGAATCAAACGGCTACAGTGATTCTCCTTATAAATCACAACTTGTTCATTCGGAAATGATGGTTTCTATGAAGATGCACACATCAAGCTATAATGTTGATACTTTCAATAAATTTAAAGACCGTGCCTTAAATAAAAAAAATAAGGGCATAAATATGAGATCCCATTATGCAGTCGGATTTTACAAAGATGAAGGAGACACCGGCAAAAGTACCAATCGTAGGGAAAGCATTAGAAGCGCCTTTAATTCGCCCTTTAGGCCTTTTGTTTTAGCGACAACATCCATCGGTCAGGAAGGACTTGATTTTCATTATTACTGCAGGAAGGTAATGCACTGGAATCTCCCGTCCAATCCAATTGATTTGGAGCAGAGAGAAGGAAGAATTAATAGATTTAAATGCCATGCAATCAGGCAAAACATTGCAATAAAATATAAGGACAGTATCAAGTTCAAAAAAGATATATGGGTAGAATTATTTGAACGGGCAAAAGAAGAATATAGAGATGGTTACTCTGACTTAATACCTTATTGGTGCCTGCCTGATGACCAGGAGATAAAGATTGAAAGAATCATCGCCTCTTATCCGCTCAGCAAGGATATAGGAAATTATCAAAGGCTTATTAAGATACTATCCTTATACAGGTTAACATTGGGACAAGCAAGACAAGAAGAGTTGCTGGAGCATATATTTACAAAATGCGATGACTGTGAAAAGTTAAAAGACCTGTTTATTAATTTGAGTCCATATTACCGTGAAAAAAATCAAAATTGCGGGGTGATATGATAAAATAGTGAGGTGTTGATGTAATAAGGAGCTGATTATAAACATACAAAAATAAATTAGGTATGGATGAGGTGAGATATGCTTACTAATTATTTTAAGGAGATATTGGATAACTATCTTAACAGTATCAGTAATGGAAAATTTAATAAGAACCATGAAATGTTTAAACTGATAAACTATACAACAACAAACGCTGTGAATGAAATAGCTAAAAAGTATAATTTAATAGCTAAAGGTTCCAGTGGAGCCGGGGGATGGACAAAATATCCTTGGATTGCAATATATAATAATAGAATTACTACTACAATTCAAAGGGGAGTTTATATTGTTTACTTGTTTTCTCAGGATATGAGCAAAGTTTATTTGACTTTAAACCAAGGCTGCACTAACTTAAAGAAAGAATTAGGAACTAAAGCAGCAAGGGACCTTATGATAAATACCAGAGAAAATATCAGGAGTATTATTGATAACTATAATTTTAATACAAATAATGAGCTAATAATAGGGAATATAGATTATGAGATTGGTTCAATTTTTTATAAAGAGTACTTAGCAGATGAATTCCCTTCAGAAGAAGTGTTTATAAAAGATTTGGAAGATATGATTTCGATATATAACAAGTATTATGAATTAATCTTTTTAAAGGGAAATGAATCAAATAGTGAAATTCAATTAGTGCATATGGGAGATTCAATAGTGAAAGATAATATTATTAAAATTGAAAGTTATATTAAATCCAGGGGGTTTATATTTTCATATGAGGATTTATGTAATTTTTATCTTAGTTTAAAAACAAAACCATTTGTTATTTTAGCCGGAATTAGTGGTACAGGAAAATCAAAGCTGACAAAGTTATTTTGTGAAGCCATAAATGCAACTTCAGCTAACAATGGCTACCATATTATTAGTGTCAAACCGGATTGGAACGATAGTACTGAGCTTTTTGGATATAAAGATATAAATAATAGATTCATCCCTGGGCAACTAACAAAAATAATGAAAGAAGCTTCAAGGCCAGAAAATATGTACAAGCCATATTTCATATGTCTTGATGAAATGAACTTAGCGAGAGTGGAATATTATTTAAGTGAATATTTAAGCATATTAGAATCTAGATGTTTTCATGAGGATGATATTATAAAAACTGACAAAGTATTTCCCAATGGCTACTTATCTTCTGATAGTGTTTATACAGATTTAATTATTCCAGAAAATATTTACATTATTGGTACAGTAAATATGGATGATACCACATTTTCATTTAGCAGAAAAGTGCTGGATAGAGCCAATACTATAGAATTTAACGATGTAAGACTAGAAGACCTAGACTTCGAGGTAAAAAATTTACTTAAGCCATTAGATTTGGATAATAGTTATTTTAAGACCAAATTCATATCTATTAAGGATGCCATAGCTTTTGATAAAGATTATGTAGTAAAAATAAATAATCAAATAATTGAAATCAATAATATTTTAGCTATGGGGAATAAACATTTTGGATATAGAGTAAGAGATCAAATCATATTTTATATGTTAGAAAATAAGGAAAACAAATTGTTAGATGAAAGTTTAGCTTTTGACTACCAGATTATGCAAAAAATTCTGCCAACTATTACTGGAAGTGATAGAGTTATTAAAGATATACTTATTGAGCTATACAATTACTGCAACCTGGATGGACAAATTATCGGTGACATTGACTATATAAATTATGGAGAAGAAAACTTAGAAACTGCAGTATATCCTAAATCTGCAAATAAAATTCTTATGATGTTAAGGGGTTATGAAGATGGCTTTGCTTCGTTCTGGCAATAGGTCTAAGCTAATTGAAATTATAGCAAATAATTATTCATTAGTAATTACCGGAGATGTTGAAAGAAATAAAAGCAAAATAACTAGATTTAATGTTAATATTCCGGCTGCAATAATAGTTTATAGTTACAATAATGAGAATGTTACTTTAAAGACTATTACAGACTTTGGTGAACTGGTTGAAAATAGCGGGAACTCTATGATGCCTTGTTTTTTTGAAAATGGGCGGTATCAGCTGATATTAGAAGTGAAAGAGAAAAAGGAATATGAAATATTTCTTGGCGGTATAAGAATAACAGATGATTTTCAAGTTGTGGGTAATTGTTACATAGGTATTGTTGATTTTAGTTCCGATATTGGATATACAAATATAGATATATACGAAGAAACAAAAAAGATACTGACGGTTACCATTGAAATATTCCCTAGTAAGCTAGATTATTTCAAAGACTATAAGGAAATAATCAATGAGATAAATGAGGAGGTTTGTTCTTTAGCCTTTAAGTTTATTGATAAGACGTATGTTTTTAGTAAATTAAAAGATGTCGAATATCAAACAAATGCTGAATTTATTAGTATACTTGATGTAGTTTTTGAAGATTTAGTAAAGTCTTTAAAGAGAATTGTTAATAATTTTAAGCATAATGTAATAACTGAAGATAGGATTGCGGATATTCATAAAGCTAAAAAAATCTCTAAAAAGAGCATAAGTTATATATGTAAACATCCTGAGATATTAATAAAATCAAATAAAGGCTTTATTTTAGTAAATGGTGAGCAGTATTATTCTACAACAGTAATCGAAGAAATAAAAAACACAACTATAGATATATTTGAGAATCGTTTTGTAAAATACATGATTCAGAGAATAATTAACAGATTATTCTCTATAGAAAAATTATTAAGAGAAGACAACCCTCATGAGAAACACACTTTAGAATCAATAAGAAGGAAAAATAAAATTTTAGAATCATATTACAAAAGGTATTTTCAAAACATTAGAAATTTAACTGGAAATAAAAGCATGAGTTTAGTTTTTCAAATGGCGCCTGGATATAAGGAAATGTACAAAAAGTATTCGATTTTAAATAAGGGCTTAGATTTAGGTGAGGATATATATAAAATAACTCCTAAGAAATTATACGACTTATATGAAATCTGGTGCTATATTAAGATCCATAAAATATTGATTGATTTGGGTTATCAAGTAGAGGAGTATGGAATTCTTAAATACAAGGATAATGGTATGCACTTATCTCTATTACAGGATTCAGAGGCTAAGATGATTTATAAAAATAATCGTAATAAACTAGAGCTGTGGTATAATAAATCCTATAATCTACCTACTACCAATCAAAGACCAGATACAGTTTTATGTATCACAAGTTCAAATGTTAATGATAACAGAATGTATATATTTGATGCAAAATATCGAATTGCTATAGACGAAAAAGGAATGGTAGGACCTATGGAAGATGATATTAATATTATGCATAGGTATAGAGATGCCATAGTGTCAAAGATGAATGACGATTTTAAATATAAATATGAAACTTTTGGTGCTTACGTGATGTTTCCTTATGGAAATGAAGAAAAGTATATAAATCATAAGTTCTATAATAGTATTGAGGAAGTTAACGTAGGAGCATTTCCGATGTTGCCGGGAAGCACAAAATTGATCACTGAACATTTGGATAAGATAATTAATCAGTCTAATATCGAGGCAAAAAGTAAAAGAATAGCATTAGATGAGTATGATGATTATGCAAAATTTAAGCTGGAAAATGTCATGGTTGTAAATGTAAAGGATAAAAATCATTTAGATTCCTATTTGAAAAACAAATTTTATCATATACCAATAATAAGATTATCTAATATCAGATTAGGGGTAGAGTATCTAGCTTTTTACCAATCAAAAAAATCATTTGGAGATAAATCTGGAATTAAATATTATGCTAAGATTAATAATGTATATAAATACAGTAGGGAAGAATGCGTGGAAATACCAACAAGAAGAGATAATAAGAAGGAGATATACCTTAGATTTGAACTTGATGATATAAAAGAAATTAGTCCTATTAAACCTATACAATCAGGTACTCAGTTAGTATCTTACACAACTCTTTATTTGCTTTTGAATGCTGAAAATATGCATGAATTAAAACTAAATAGCAACTTAGAAATTGAAGTCTACAAAATATTAAAAAACTTAGCAGAAGAAAATAATTGGAGTATAAGAAAAGAGTACAATAAATATTTAATGAATAACAATACTGTAGATATTATCGAAAATAAGAGGATCAGAGTAAATGGAAAGATAATAAATTTAAAGGGTTTGAAAAAAGAATTATTAGGATAATCAGGAGATACCAATAGATAATAAGAGTTGATAATAAAGGAAATATCTTTACCAAGTTTATGACCGATAAATATTTTGAAGATTTCTATAAGTCAGTAGTTGTACTGGCCAATCCCAAGACAGTTCTTAATGCAAAGTTTGCAAAAAAGGAAATAAAGAAAAAAGTTATTCGAGCGGATCAATTGGTTAAATACATAAAGGATATATATGTAAATTCTAAAGTAACGCCGTATTCTGAAGAAGGATTACTGGAATGGGCTAATTCTTTTTTGATTTTACATAAGGAAGTAGAAAAAGACTATACCGGAAAATATGATAAGTATAGAATTAATAATAGTAAATCTGAAATTGCATTTAGGTATTTAAAGGATAGATTTAAAAATGTTATAGATGTAAAGATTCCGTTCCCATGTTGCGGACATCAGAATGATTTTAAACTAGCGTTTTCTAAATCTCTGAAATTGGCTGGTTATAAAATAGAAGATAGTAAAACAAATAAATTATGATATAAATGTGCAAAAACCTCTATAAACAAGGTCGTAAGGTTTGAATAAAAATATGATAAAGAATATAGCGTGTATTAATGGAGAGTTGATATATGGAACACACGATAAAATCGAACAAACAAGACGAAATGATAAACATCACAGATATTATTCGTGAAGATGCAAGAAACAGCAAAGTAAAAGATGGAGTTGTTATTGTTTTTGTGCCACATACAACAGCAGGTATAACAATTAATGAAAATGCCGATCCTGATGTTGTTTATGATATTTTTTAAACACGCTTCAAAAAGTGTTTCCAAAGGATAGAAGCCATCGACACATGGAGGGGAATTCACATGCTCATATCAAGGCATCAGTTATGGGTTCATCTTGTTCGGTTATAATTGAAAATGGAGTGTTAAAATTAGGAACATGGCAGGGAATTTACTTCTGTGAATTTGATGGTCCGAGAACAAGAAAGTTTTATACAAAGATTATTGGGTAGCACTAGAATTATAGTTCATAGATTATTATTTATTTAATTTCCATAGGGGGATGTATGAATAATTTTGTAACGGAAGCAACAAAGTATTTAAAGCAGGCTTTTGGGAAAGATGCGGAATTTAGGGATGGTCAATTAGACGCTATCTTGGAAGTACTTAGGGGGAAGAGAGTATTAGTTGTTCAAAAAACAGGCTGGGGCAAAAGTATAATTTATTTTTTAAGTACAAAAATATTGAGAGCTACAGGAAGAGGACTGACTATAATAATCAGTCCTTTATTAGCTTTGATGAACAATCAATTAGATTCAGCTAATAAGCTGCTCTTGGTGTCAAGAACGATTAATTCTAATAATCCTGATGAATGGAATGAAATAATTGATGAAATCGCTGCTGATAAAATTGATATTTTGTTTATTTCGCCGGAAAGATTAGCTAATGATGACTTTCAAAGAAAGGTTCTGAATAAAATTACTAAGTCGATTGGTATGTTGGTAGTCGACGAAGCTCATTGTATTTCAGATTGGGGACATGATTTTAGACCAGATTACCGACGAATAAAAAATATTGTAAAATTTTTACCTAGTAATGTACCTTTGCTTGCAACAACTGCAACAGCGAATAACCGTGTTGTTGAGGATGTAACAAACCAATTGGGTAATAATATTTTAGTGCAAAGAGGACCATTAGTTAGAGAGTCATTATGTATTCAAGTAATACATCTAAACAGGAAAGAAGAGAGATTGGCATGGTTAGTTGAAAATATTAACAAAATGAGCGGTACAGGTATCGTATATTGTTTGACAAAAAATGATTGTAATATTGTAAATAAGTGGTTAAATCAAAACGGTATATCTTCAAGGGCTTATTATTCAGGTTTAAAATCAGAAAATGATAATGGACAAAATGAACGTTTAATAATTGAAGATATGTTTATGAAAAATAAAATAAAAGTAATCGTTGCGACAACTGCATTAGGTATGGGAATTGATAAGCCGGATATAGGTTTTGTAATTCATTTTCAAAAGCCGGGTAATGTGGTAAGCTATTATCAACAAATAGGTCGTGCTGGCAGAGCATTAGATAGGGCATATGCAATATTGCTTGCTGGAAGCGAAGATGATGATATAACAGAATATTTTATCAATACTGCTTTTCCTACATATAAAGAAATGGACGGTATTGTAAGGTTACTTGAGAATAATAATGGCATGACTAGGGGAGAGATAATGAATCAAGTCGATATAGCGAAAGGGAGATTAGAGAACTCATTAAAATTTTTATTGGTCAATGGAGATATATATAAAGAAAAAATAAAAGGGCAAGTATTATATTTTAAATCAATTTCACCTTGGAAACCCGATATGGAGTATAGCGAGAGAATAACTAATATAAGAAAACATGAATTAAAAAGGATGAATGATTTTATTAATACGAAAGAATGCTATATGAAATTTGTTGCCAATGAGTTAAATGATACAACCGCACATGATTGCGGAAAATGCAGTAACTGTGTTGGGTATCCAATATTCCCTGAGATGCCAATGCTTGAGAATGTATTAAAAGCAACAAAATTTCTTAAAACAGATTTTTATACTATTTTGCCAAGAAAAAAATGGCCTATGGGGGTTACGATAAAAAATAAAAACAAAATACCAGAATCATATATATGTCAAAACGGATTAGCTTTAAGCAGCTATGGTGATGCAGGTTGGGGTAGGATTGTAAAACAGAATAAATATGTAGATAAATACTTTTCTGATGATTTAGTGGATGCATCAGCAGAAGTTCTTAAAAGTATAATAGATGATAATGATATAGTATGGGTGACTTCGATTCCATCATTTAGGCATCCTGAATTGGTAGGAAGTTTTGCAAAACGACTTGCAAATAATTTAAAATTACCATATTATGAATCTATAATTAAAACTAAAAACGTTAAACAGCAAAAAGAATTACATAATAGCAATATGCAGTTTAAAAATGCATGGGAAAGCTTTGAAGTTAACGAAGTTAAATCAGGTAATGTTTTACTTGTTGACGATATGGTTGATTCAAGATGGACATTTACAGTTTGTGGATATAAATTAATTGAGAAAGGTTCCGGTAAAGTATATCCATTTGCTTTATCGAATACCGCAGGTTCTGGAGGAGATGATTAAATGATTAAAGATAACGCTTATGTTACAATTCTATTATGTAGCTACCTTGGAGTTAATAATGGTAATTATAAACCATATACTGCTTTGCAATGGAGTGAGCTTGGAAATAAAATTATTAACTCAAAAATTGGAGAGCCTGCAAAATTATTAAATATGGATAAAGAAAGCATTATAAATAGTATAAAGATAAGAGAAGAAGAAGCTGATAGAATTGTTAACTTGCTTTCAAGAGGAGCAAATATAGCTTTCTTGTTAGAGGATTTAAGCAGAAAAGGAATCTCAATAGTAACAAGAAGTGATATAGAATATCCTAAAAAGCTTAAATCAACACTTAAGAAATATTCCCCACCAATTCTGTTTTATTGCGGAGATTTATCATTAGCTAATAAGATAGGGATAGGAATTGTAGGATCAAGAAATATTGATGATGAGGGGATAAAATTCACTCAACTATTAGCTAAAAAAGCTGTAGAAGAAAAACTTGTAGTATTTTCGGGAGGAGCCAAAGGCGTTGATGAAATATCCGAAACTACTGCTTTAAATAATCAGGGATATGTTGTATCAATATTGGCAGACTCTTTAAGTAAAAAAATTATGAGTAAAGCTATACGCGATAATATTTTGAGTGGGAAACAGCTATTATTAACTGCAAATAATCCTGATGCTCCTTTTAGTGTTGCAAATGCCATGAATAGGAATAAATATATCTATGCATTATCAAATGGTACATTTGTTGTTGCATCTGATTATAACAAAGGGGGAACTTGGGCAGGTGCTGTTGAAAACATTAAAAAAGGATGGGTAAATACATTTGTCTGGAATAACAACAAATATATTGGAAATACTGAGTTGATTAAAAAGGGTGGAGTAGGCATAGAAGACCTTAACAATATTTCCATTAAAGAATTAATAAGCAATAAAGTTAAAAGGATGGATCAGCTAAATATTTTTGATTTTGATAAGACGGATAAAAGGGTTCCGTTTGAGAGAGAAAATATTATTGGCGAAAATGAGGATGAATATAGCTCATCTGATTATGATGTTTATAATAAAGCAATTAATTTAATGTTGAATTTATTAAAGGAGCCTAAATCCATAGAAGAAGTAACAGCTTCATTAAATATAACAAAATCCCAAGCAATTGCTTGGATAAATAGGGCTCTCAACGAAGGTAAGATTATTAAAA
>Ga0255341_1001948_pt1 | contig 27588 bp, 25 predicted proteins | sample wastewater_treat_8_FD_192418 | JGI IMG/M metagenome (GOLD analysis project Ga0255341, IMG submission 192418) | Wastewater microbial communities from Lulu Island WWTP, Vancouver, Canada - plant12 | ecosystem: Engineered > WWTP > Wastewater > Unclassified | place: Canada: Vancouver, British...
GTAGTATTTTTCTACATACAGTATATCGCAAAAACGCCTTGAAGTCCAGTAGTTTCAATAGTTTTGCGAAGTTTTCAAAGATCGATATTACCTGTTTTTAACAGGAGTTATTGCAGTGGAATCAAAGTTATTTTATTACTTTAAGTTTTATATAAAACCATCTCTACTGTATTACCACCCTTGTGCCGTTTTTTACATACTTGTATATTTCTTCAACATCCTGATTATACATTCCTATACATCCTGCAGTCCAATCCTTAGGATAATCAGGTGTTGCACCGCCATGAATTCCTATATAACTGCCAAGCTTCGTGGTTTGAGGAGGTATAGTTTTGTCCTGATAGCTCTTTTTTATCATGTTATATTGATCTTTTGTGATCATTCCCTTCTCCAGTCCCTCCTCAGCTGCCTCCAAGCCCGGATAGCTCAGCATCATCCACCTGCTTCCAAGATATGTTTTAGAAGGATTATACAGTTCCTTTCCGCATACAAAGAAATTGCCCACAGGTGTTTTATAATCTCCTTCCATTTCCTTCTTCCCTTTATCTGACTTTTTACCTGCTGAAATCACATATTGTTTTAAGATTTCCTCATTGTACTTAAAATACAGAGTTCTTTTATCAAGATCAATAAATATATTAAAACTGTCTTTATTATCAATATTTTTGCCTTTCAAAATCTCATCCAATGGTATATCCGGCTTAACACTACGCAGGTGTACTTTTTTAGAGGGCTCCTCATTGTTCTCCCATTTTTTATCCTGCTTCGCAAAAACCTCTTGAGCTTTTTGCTTTGCATAAACAGTAGCGTCCTGCACCTCTATAACTACATTTTTAAAATTAATAATGCCAATGATAATTACCGGAACTAAAATCAATCCTGCAATATAACGTCTTTTCATAGCCTCACCTACCTATCCAACAATAAACTTTTTATATTTGATACAATTTCTCTTAAATAATAATAAGGCTTTAAGTGGTCTACAGTTTTGGACGGAGCACCTTTAGCTTCAAAACCCAGTCTTTTGGATAACCAAAGGGATCTAAAAACATGGAAATCGCTGGTCACAATTACTGCGTCTTTAAATCCATGCTTATCCATTATCACTTTGGAGAACTTCAGGTTTTCATAAGTGCTGGTAGACTTGTCCTCTTCGTAGATAACATTCTCACTAACACCGTTTTTTACAAACCACTTTTTCATTGCTTTAGCTTCAGTTATAATTTCATCAGGCCCCTGTCCGCCGCTTACAATGATATGCTTTGCAATACCTCTCTTGTATAGCTTCAATGCATTTTGGAGCCTGTATTCCAACATTTCGCTAGGCCCTTCTCCCCATATCTGACATCCTAATACTATCATAGTATCTGCATTTTGAGGGGTGGTATTTTTTGCCCCGTTAAAGATCAGCAAAAACAATATTATAAAAGGAACGATTACTAGAGCTAATAAAGCAATAACTATATTTCTTATGGTCCTAAAAATAGAAGGTTTTACCTTTTTAATTGAGTATTTATGTTTTTTTAGAAATGCTCTCAATGACATCCTGTGTTACCTCCCTCATAAGCCTTACAAGCTGTAATGCTGCATTTTGCCTTTCCGGCTCAAAGTTTTGTGCATTGGCCTCCTGATTTCCGCCATTTATGTTTAGGCTTATCAAATAAACTCTCTTATCCTTATATACTTCATTTCCATTTGTGGTGAAAGCAATCTTGTCATTGCTTTGAGCCCAGGCTATACTGCCATCTAAGTTCATTCCCTGTGTCAACTGCTCTTTATTCGTAGCATCAGGTTTTATTATAAACATATCATTTTTGCCATTTTCACCACCTGAATATGCTATCCATGTTCCGTCGGAAGACCATGATATTCCTAAAATACCTTTCTGGTTGTCCAGCTCTTTCTTTTCGTTAGACGAAATATATGAAACAAGTAATATTTGTCCCGTTTCACCAGTTTCATTTTTTACATAAGCTATGCTGCTTCCTGCCGGATTTAGCTCAAACAAGCTTACATCAGTGTCTATCTGAATAAATTCCTTTCTAAAAAGATCAAGTATATAAAGATCATCCCTGTTTTCTTTAGTTGATGTTCCTATAAATATATATCTGCATCTTTCAATATCGATAATAGGATCCTTTATAGCCTTTATCTCTGGAGCTTTTATAGTAGTAAAATCCGGCACTTCCCGTTTTATTGTATCTCCTGTCTTCTTATACTGTAAACTCCAATCTCCACTATAACCCAACAAGCCATAAATCTTGGCTCCTAGATATCTGTTCATGTAAATCAATGGGTTTGCCACCAATACCTCATGATCGCCATAAAAACAATAGTCATGTACACCCAATAAAGTGAAAGCATTTTTAAATTGGGGATTTACCGCAGGCAGTGTTGAAACAATGTTTTTTTCAAGATCTACAAGGCTTTTGTCATATATAGCAAATTTGTAATCTTTTGAGACACCAAGTTCTAAATTGTCTTTATATGCAGAAGATAATACAAGCTTTTTGTCCTTTGTTCTGATGTCCATACTGTAAAACTCTGCTTCACTGCTGTTTTTATCTTCCCTTATAATAAGCCTATCACCTGCAAACCCTTCAACATCCCCTTTACTTAGTTCGTTTAATCCTACCAAAAGGCTGTTATTTGAAGTACCCGGACCTTTTATGACAGTCACCTTGTTGGAAGAACTGCATCCTGATAACATGGCAATAGCAAAACTTACTGCGACAACTGATAATCTTATGTTCAAGTTTTATGCCTCCCTCTTTAATATAAATAAATAATACATGATAATTATCATAATCACTTAAACCACATGTAACAAAATTGTAAAATAATTTCCTGGACCATAAAAGGCCGGAATTTTCCGACCTTTTTATATATCCTATATTCTGGGTTGAATCCCAAGATCTTATATGCAAGTAAAGAGAAGTTTTAAGTCATTCCTAATATGGTAGGATAATACTTACTTTTGTTCCAGAACCTATTATGCTGTCAATAATTATCCTGCCATTATGCTTTTCCACTATTTCCTTTGTAATGGAAAGGCCAAGGCCATTTCCTCCTATCTCTCTGGATCTAGCTTTATCTACCCTGTAAAAAGGTTCAAATATTTTGTCTATTAAGTCTTTTGGTATACCACAGCCTTTATCCTCTATATCTAAACGTACATTTCCTGCATCATCATACAGTTTTACTGTTATTTTTCCTTCTTGGGAATATTTAATAGCATTATCTAAAATATTTACGACTGCCTGCTTTACTCTTATGGGATCAGCCATTATAGGTTCTAAATGGGACAGATCTGTTTCGATTTCAATATCAAACTTTTTAGCCTTCAACGCCATTTGTCCCACAGTATCTTTAATAAGTACCCCTATATCTATGCTTCTTTTTTCTATTTCAAACTCAAATTTCTTAAGGCTTGATAAATCGATAAGATCATCAACCAATCTTTTAAGGCGTTCAGCTGAACTTTCTAAATACACTATTGATGTTTCAAATATCCTTTTGTCTTCTCCCTGTTCCTTTAGCAGGTCAACATATCCCAAAATTGTAGTAAGTGGAGTTTTAAGCTCATGGGACACATTAGTTATAAAGTTCTTTTGCTTTTCCTGCAAATTTCTGAGCTCTGTAATATCATTTATTATCAAAACCACCCCATTTTCGAGCTCGTCATGGTTTAATGGGGTAGCACATACAAGAAGGCTTCTGCTATTGAAACTTATCTCAACTACCACTCTCTTTCTTATATCCCTTACTTTGTTAACTATACCATATACCCAATCTTCCCTTCCTTCGGTAAAAAGGCTTCTGGCTATTGCATTATCGGCTATTATTTCATTATCACAGTTATAGGCAACAACTCCCTCCCCCATACTTTCCAATACTGCACCAAGCTTAGCCTTTTCAAAATCTAAGGAATTTATTTTATTGGCCACCTCATCCATCATCAAATTAAATGTACTTGCTAAAACTCCCAGTTCATCCCCCGTTTTTATATGAATTTTGCTGGAATAATCCCCTTTAGATATATTTATGGCAGAACGGTTTAATACCTTTAGAGGCTTAGTAATTGTCCCTGATATAATTATGCTGACAATAAGTATAATTATCGTTCCTGCCAAAAAAGCTATAAGAACCAAAATAGAAATGTTTCTCTTATTTTTTTCAATATCGGAAAGGGAATTGACAAATACCACTCCACCAATTATCTTGCCGTAATGTATAATTGGAAATGCAAAAAAAAGCTTCTTTTCGCCGTCCACCTCTCGCTGGCTGTAAGCCCTATTACCACTATCCTTGAAGGCTTCCTCCAGCTCAGCCAAACTAAAGGCTTGGCTCTCTAAATTATCCGAATCGGCTAAAAGCTTTTTTTGTGCTGAAAATATCACTACTCTTATGCCTGATTCCTTTGACAGTCTTGAAGCAAAGTCACCTGCTCTTAAATTGAATTCTCCTTCTACATTATCAGCATTGGAATCCGTCAACAGGCTTTGCTTTATGGTCCTTACAGATATTTCCGATTGGTTTACCATGCTGTTTATGAGCATCCCCATGTTAACCCTGTCTACTCCCTCTATCAGAACCAAAGCTACAATAAGAAATGTCAAAAAGAGAACAATCACATTAGTAAATAAAATTTTATATCTAAGTCCTATTTTCACTAAATCACCACTTTGTCATTGTCTGGCCATTTTATAACCAACACCAAATACAGTTTGTATTATGCTTGTGCCTGTTCCTGCTCCTTCAACACTTAGTTTCTTTCTAAGCCTCTGAATGTGAACGTCAACCGTCCTGGTATCTCCATAAAAATCATATCCCCATACTTTTTCCAAAAGAGTATCCCTTGTAAAAACCTGCTCCAGATGATTTATAAGAAAATAGACCAATTCATATTCCTTCGCAGACAGCTCAACCTCACTACCTGATAGTGTAACCTTTCTCTTATCCGGAAATAATTCCAAGGGGCCGTTAATAATATGATTTTCTAAATCTATATTTTTTGCTTCCTTTGAAACCCTTCTTAGAAGGGCTTTTACTCTAGCTACAAGCTCTCGTGCGTGGAAAGGCTTGGTTATGTAATCATCCGCCCCAAGCTCCAGCCCTAAAACCTTATCAATGAGGTCTGTTTTTGCTGTCAACATTATAACAGGTATACCCTTTTCGTATGTAACCTTTTTACAAATATCATAGCCATTTATTCTAGGTAGCATAATATCTAAAATCAAAAGGTCCGGATTTATTAATTCAATACTTTTTAATGCAGCTTCTCCATCACCTGCGGTACTCACCTCATAGCCTTCAAGCTCAAGGTTAATTTTCACAAGATCACAGATGGAAGCTTCATCATCAACTACAAGAATTTTTGGTTTCATGATTCACCGCCATAATTTTATATATGAAATTATATCAAACTGAAATAAAATATGAAATGTTTTATTAAAATTGTGAATATAGAAAATCCGGTTTCATCTGCCGTTTGGACAGATGAAACCGGATTGGTTTACAAGTACTTAGTTGATATTATTTTTATTTTAGTTTAAAGTATACAAATCTATTTGAATACTCAAGACTGCCGTCCTTTTCTATACATAAATAGTTTTCCTGACCTTTGGTTAAAGGCAATATAACTTTGCCCTCATATTTGTAGTTATTTACTTCACCAGCTTTTGTCTTTTTTGAAAGGCCTCGACTATCAAGATTAGCATTATCAGCTGCATCTTTCAAGCTTTCTTCAAAGCCATAATCTGTACCTCCAATAATAGAATCTCCTGATGGTGTTTTTGAACCCCAAATTTCTCTCATAAATGGTAAATAAAGATAAGCTTCTCCTGATGTTATTTTTGCATTTGAAACAGTCATAGCCAAAGTGACTGAAACATACTCTATCTTATTTGGATCAGAAGTAACTTTGAATCCCAACTTTTCTATCTCCTCAGACGAAATTGGCTCTACTTTCTTCACAGTACAAGTATAATCTGCTGATGCTGTAGTGTCTATATACTTCTCAGTTGCAGACCATGAAAAAGTTTCTCCAAATTTAATAGGATCCTGTAAAGTTCCTGCACTTTTAGAAGTATTCACAGGAGCAGGTGTACTTGAAACCGGAGCTGTTGTTGATGGTGCTGTTGTTGATGGTGCTGTGCTGGCACTTGGCTGAGTTTGTACAGGTGTATTGTCCTTAAAAGGTACACCAGATGTCAGCTTGATTGACTGTGTATCAGCTACCCACTCAACTCCAAGACCCACCAAATCAGCAACCGCTCTCAATGGCAAATATGTCCTACCACCTATTATTACAGGTGATATCTTTGAACCGTCAGCCTCTGTAAAAGATTTTAAATTTCCATCAAAATAAATCTTAATGTTGTCATTTGCCATTGCATCAACTTTTCTTGTTGTGCTAACGCTCCATACCATACCTGCAGCAATAATGCTTACAATTAGAACAATCACAATGCATGATGACAATTTTCTCATTTTTTTCATGACTTTCTCCTCTCTTTAAATTATTTAGTTATGTAAACTTACAATAAGCAACAAGGAATATTATACCACAGTTATACTTTTTTATAAAGGCCTACTCCAGTTCAATATGGCCAAAAAATGAAAATTATAGATAAATTACATCAAGTAATACATTAATTCATCAAAAACATCATTATTTCTTTTTGGAAATCATACTGAAAATATGACTTAGGATATGTGTAGCAATGACACAACATTACTACACATATTGCTTTATAAATCTTATATTCTCAATCAGGCAGCTGTCTTTTGTATTGCTCATTTGATATTTGATCCATCTTATCTACAATACCCTGTGTATCCACTTCATTAGTATAAAACTCCTCATAATCATAATATCCCCCCATATCCTGAGGCCCATCGGCTGTCCCGTACTTAACCAGGTCATTGAGATAATCCAAACCTTCATTTTCGTCATCTTCTCTTTTGTTTAGGTATTTCCTTCCAAAGGGTGCATCCCATACCAGTTCCTCATTGGGTCTTTCCGATTTCAACATTCCAAGGGTTACCGATTTGTCCTCCTCACAATTTATACATAGTTTTACTGAAGGAATTGCTTTTAACCTTTCAATGTCAATTTCTTTTCCGCAGAATTCACATTTTCCATACGAACCGTCATAAATTTTGATTAAAGCATCATCAATATCTTTAAGCTCATGTTCCTCATGTACCTTTAATGCATTGTTAAATTGGACCTGGTAAAGCTCTGTGCCCATATCCCCCGGATGATTATCATAATTTGAAAGCTCAGTAGGTGAATACTTGTCCTGCTCTGCTGTTTTATTCTCCTTCATTATTTCAATAGTATGTTGTATCTCTCTTTGCCTTTTGACTAAAGCATCTCTCAAGGAATTTATAATTTGATCATCCATTTATTTTTCCTCCTGCCCTTCTCATGCTATCCTGGACAATATTTACAATGTCTGTAATAAACTCTCCTATTAGAGGCAGTTTCCATCGTACAATTATTTGGAGCAAATATATTACAATGGCACCTAAAAGAGTGAATCCTATAGCAATTCCAAATCCTCTTGACAGTCCTCCAAGAAAATTTGACCATAGCATTTTCCTGGGGTTTTCAAGATAATATACATAATCAACCAGCTTGAGTTTCTCCATATTTAATGCAATCTTATCCAGTTTTTTATTTATAACATGAATCAACCTATTTTTTTCATTCATAATTATCACCATTAATCAATATCGCACATCATGCTTCTTAAAACCTTTTCTTTTGACATCAAGTAATCGCATGTAAATATATCCTTCTGAAGTATAGCTTCCATATCCAAAACCTTGTGTCTTATTTGCCTTAAAACCTCAGTGTCAACAAGCCTAGCATCCTCCAAATCCATTTGCATTAATATCTCTCCAGCCATTTTATACATAGTCTCAAGATCACTTTTTAACTCTGTGCCCACTATAATTGACATGTTTTCTCCTTGTATGTTTTTTTATTTTAATATACCTAAATTTCATCCTTAATATTTACTTCGGCCACAGGTTTAATATGGTATACAAAGTAAAATTCATTATTCAAAAATAAAATATTGTTTAAAAACATTCAATAATATATAATAACACTGGCTTTATCGCTAAAAATCACTGAATTGAATCAGTAAAGGAGCTTTATATGAGACCATTAGAATACAAAGATGGAGTTTTAAGGCTTATTGATCAAACAAAACTTCCTACACAAAAGGTATATGTTGAATGTACAACATATATGGAAGTAGCAGAAGCAATTAAAAATATGATTGTACGAGGAGCACCTGCCATAGGAGTGACTGCGGCTTATGGTTTAGCTATCGGTGCCCGGTCCATAAAAACCCAATCCAAAAGTGAATTTCTCACAAATGTTGAACAAATATGCAATATATTACGCAATACTCGACCAACTGCAGTGAACCTTTTCTGGGCAATCGACAGAATTTATAAAGCTGTGCTTTCTCATATGGAAAAATCTTTAGATGAAATAAAGGAAGCAATTCTAAATGAAGCCGTAAAAATGGATTGTGAGGATGTAGAAACTAATAAGGCAATTGGAAGAAACGGACTAAGTCTCATAAAGGATAATTATACAATATTAACACATTGCAATGCAGGTGCTCTTGCGACATGTGATTACGGTACTGCACTTGGAGTAATCCGTGCCGCACATGATGCCGGCAGAAACATATCTGTATTTGCAGATGAAACACGTCCATACCTTCAAGGTGCAAGGCTTACAGCCTGGGAACTTACACAGGATGGCATTCCTGTAACATTAATATGCGACAACATGGCAGGACATTTTATGAAATCAGGTTGCATAGACTGCGTTATAGTAGGTGCCGACAGAATAGCCATAAACGGTGATACAGCTAATAAAATCGGCACATACTCGGTAGCTGTATTGGCACATGAGAATGATATACCCTTTTATGTAGCAGCCCCTGTATCAACCATTGACTTTTTAACAGAATCGGGAGACAGCATTCCTATTGAAGAAAGGGTATCTAGTGAAGTTACACAAATAATGGGAGTACAAATAGCCCCATCCGGTGTAAAGGTTGCAAACCCTTCATTTGATGTTACTCCCAATAAGTACATCAGTGCAATAATAACAGAAAAAGGTGTTATATATCCTCCTTTTAAGGACAATATAGCTAATCTTAGAAAGACATAATTTCGAATATATAATTTCATACACAGAAAAAAAGCCACTAATGGGCTTTTTTCTCTGTCATTATATTTATTGAGTTCTCTAACATTGTTGCAGCCTCTGCTCTTGTAACATTCTTATATGGCATGAATGTGCTATCTTTATAGCCTTTTACTATCCCTAAATAGACAGCGGAAGTTACACTGTCTTTAGACCATTTCGGAATTGTACTTGCGTCAATAAAATCAACGCTTATACCTGGCTTTTGCTCCAAACCGAAAGCCCTCACTATCATTGTAACAATTTCACTTCTTGACACCTTTTGTGTCGGTCTGAATGAATTGTCATCATAGCCCTTTATAATTCCTTCTTCAACTGCTCTTTGAATATATCCATATGCCCATGAAGGCAATTTATCATCATCTATAAACTTATACTTTTTGCTGTTTAAAGGCTCCAACCCCAATGATTTTATCAATATAACAGTTGCCTCAGCCCTGGTAATTTCCAGTTGGGGCCTCATGCTTTTATCCGGATAGCCCGATAAAATTCCCATATCAAAAAGCTTCATAAGACTGTTCTCTGCCCAATGACCAATTATATCTTTAAACACAACTTTTTTTATGCTCGGTATCAAAGTAGGTTTGGGAGTAACCACAGGATTATAAGGTGAAGGAGTTATTGTAGCACTTGAAACACTTGGTCTTGGTGTACTTGTAGCCTCATCATCCCTTGTTCTTCTATCGGCAATTATAACCGGATTTGCAATAACAGTTTTTTCTGTTTGCGAAGGTCCCATATTGCTTGGAGTTTGACTGACAGTATTGGTCTGGCTTGGATTCGGAGTAGCTTTACCATGTGCTGTAAAGTCCATACCATTAGGACTTAAGCTTTTAATTATCTCATCAGAAATTACAGTATAGTCTTCTGACTTATTACCGCTTAGATACAGACACTTCAAATTCCTCAAATTATTTACAAAACGAAAATCATTGATTTCATTGTGATCAATCTGAAGAACACTTAAGCTTGTTATTAACGTTAATCCTTGTACTTCAGTTATATTATTGTAGCTTAAATACAATTCATTCAATCTTTCATATTCGCATAATATACTCAATGGATTAACATCGTCTATTTGGTTTCTCTTTAGATCCAATATTTTTAATTCCGGTAGATTCCTTAATGGATATATGCTTTTTATCCTATTTCCGCTTAAATATAAATTCTCCAGATTAACAAGCTTCCCTACAGTCGTAACATCTTCAATCTTCTGATTGGTCAGGTTCAACATTGTAAGGCCATAAAAGTATTGCAAACCTTGAAGACTTACAATATTTTTTCCTTCAGTTACGTTAAAGCTTTTCACATCTTTTATCTCATCAAGGTAAATCACTGTTCCCGGGTCTTTTTTCAATAATTCTTCCCTGATAACCTTTGCCAGGTTTTCATCCGGAAAAAATACCGGTTTCCTGGTAGGTACGGGTGTATAGGACGGTTTTGCAGTAATAATTATTTCAGTTGGTGTCGGCCACACAGGCGGAATAGTTTCAGTTGGCCTTGGCGTTGCAGTAGACCTTGGTGTTGCAGTTGGCCTTGGCGTTGCAGTTTCTGCAGGCTTTGTGGCAGTATATAATGCTTTGGTTGGTGTCGGAGATGCCCCAGGCGTTATTATCTTAGTTGGTGTTGGAATTGGCTCTGTAGGTATTTGTGTTGTATTCGGAGTAGGTGAAGTGCCGGATGCAGGTGTCGGAGTAATCCCATACGTAGGTATTGGCGTTACAATAGGCTTCGAAGTCGGCGTCATTGTTGGAGTCGGTGTGTCCGCTGGAGTTGGTGTAGCCTCTGCAATATCTGTATCCTTCAAATAAGGGAAGTATTCTCTTTTTAAAGGAGGCTTTCCCGGCTTATTACCTCCAACATACAAAGTAACCAAACTATACCTCAAAGAATTTATTACAGGTGACCAATAACTTATTTTATTGTTATTTAAAATCAATGTTTGAACTGTATCGTAACATAGAACTACACTTATATCTTCAATTTCATTATCATTTAACACTAGGGTTTCTAAATTCATCAAATTTCCAAGCATAGAAATATCTTGAATCCTGTTATTACCAAGATTCAAATGTTTTAATGATCTTAATCCTGCTATTGGAGTTATATCTTTTATTTTATTCCTGCTTAAATCCAGAAACTTTAAATCTGTAAGTTCTTCAAGCCCGGAAATATTTATTATATTATTGCATGCTATTTGAAGACAAACCAGTTTCTTAAGGCTCTTAATCACGGATATATCATTTATGTTATTTTCATTCAAGTACAAATAATTAAGCTCCGATAAAAGCTCTATGCCATTTAGGTTGGTTATTCCAACGTTATCTGCATTTAACTCTTTTATTTCTTTTAACTCTTCAAGATTGACTTTATCATTGATGTCCTTATTTAAAGTTTCTCTAACAACCTGGTCAAGTTTTTCATCATCAAACCTTATATCATCAACTGATTCTGCATATGAACTATTTGAATCAAATTCCACTGAGGTAAAGTTGATCCCACATAAATTTGAAAGAGTAAAAAAGGCTAATAATAAACAAATAACCTTCTTAAGTCCACTCATACTTACTTCCCCACAATACAAAAATTTTAATATTATAAAGTTGTTATTTTATTTATCTCATAAAAATTAATCGATCAGTAAAGCAGTATTTCTTGAAGTGCCTTAAAGAACAATTAATTTTCACATATATTAAATACGATTAATCTTTTACATTTATCTATCGCAAAATTCCGGTAAAGCGTTCGTTATTTTGCTCTGCTAAATGCAAGATTAATAACGTATTTAATGTAGTTTACATATTCTTATACTTTTATAATACATTAAAATTTATATTTGTACAAGATGGGTAAATACACTTTTTTACAGGCTAATTTGCTAAAAGGCCGCGAACTTACTCGCATAGGGTAAGTAACTTTTTAGCTTTTTATTGTAGATATACTAAAAAGACAACTTACCCTAATGCTCATTTTAAGTTCACTACTTCGCGAACTTACTCGCATAGGGTAAGTAACTTTTTTGTATTTCTTAGCTAATACTGTAGGTAATTAATCGCCTCTTTTATAAGAGCTTCATCTTCAACAACACATTGAATTACTTCGCCGATAGATTTAGGCAATACGAATGTTAATTTGTTATCCTTAACCTTTTTATCAAAAAACATTCTTTCGTATACCTCATCCACGTTAATACGGTCAAGCTTAACGGGAAGCCCTATCTTATCCAATGTCTCAATAACCCTTTTCACATGGCTTTCTTCTATCATTTCCATATCACAAGCCATCTTTAAAGCAGCTACCATACCTAACGACACACATTCACCATGCAAATACTTGAATTCATAAACGCTCTCTATTGCATGGCCTATAGTATGACCGAAGTTAAGTATTGCCCTTAATCCGCTTTCCTTTTCATCCTGTTCAACAACAGTCCCTTTAATAGTGCAGTTTACCTTGGCCAGATATTGAAGAGCATCTTCATCAAAATTGAATATCTTACTCACATTATAATCTATAAAATCAAAAAATTCATGATCTCTGATAATACCATGCTTTACTATTTCTGCCATACCTGCCTGAATTTCGCGGACAGGAAGAGTCTTAAGGGTATTGACATTCAAGTATACAAACTTTGGCTGATAAAAAGCACCAACAATATTTTTCTTTCCTTCAAAATCAACTCCGACCTTTCCTCCCACACTGCTGTCAGCTTGTGCTAAAAGTGAAGTAGGAATCTGTACAAAGTTAATCCCCCTTAAGAAGGTAGCAGCTACAAAACCTGTAATATCTCCTACTACGCCGCCTCCAAGGGCTAAAAGTACTGAATTTCTTTCAAACTTGTTATCTATCAAAAACTTATAGATATCCTTAATGGTATCCAGGTTTTTACTCTTTTCACCAGCTTCAATGACATATTTGTATACATTAAGTCCATTTGACTCCAATGCCTTGATGCATGCTTCACCCTGAGCTTTATCCACATTATTATCGGTTATAAGAGCAATCTTTCCGTTTAATTTGGCTAAGGACATGCTTTTTGCCAAATTGCTGTAATCAGTTGTAATATATATAGGATAACTTCTATCTCCCAAATCTATATTAACTTTAATCAACCCAATCACCTTCTTTTAAGTAGACTTAGGGACACTCATCCCTTATAGGACAGAGCAGCATCTTTCACAAAGAGTTGGATGATTCTCATTTTTGCCTACACTTACACTTTGCATCCAGCATCTTTCACACTTTTCACCATCAGCAGGAACAACCATTACCCATATTCCATCCATGTACTCTCCTTTTTGTGCATTGGATGGAGTTTCATCAGCTTTCTTAAGCTCAAAGCCTGATGTAATGAATATTGTTGCCAGTTTATCTTCAATACTCTTTATAAAATCGTATGCCTTTTCATCTGCATAAACTTTAACCTTAGCATTCAAAGAAAGTCCGATTGTTTTGTCAGCCCTCGCTATTTCAAGTGCTTTAGATACATCAGATCTAAGGTCTAAAATTTTGTTCCATTTCTCCTCCAGCTTGCTGTCAAGATACTTTTCATTAAGTATGGGCCAGCTGTTAAGCTGTATGCTCTCTTTATCATCTGCTTCTCTATGGGGCATATGCTGCCATATTTCTTCCGATGTAAATGCCAATACAGGAGCAAGCATTCTAACCAAAGAATCAAGTATCTCATACATTACACTCTGAGCTGCTCTTCTTTCTTTACTGTCTGCTTTTGATGTGTAAAGTCTGTCTTTTATAATATCAAGATAAAAATTACTCATATCAACAACACAGAAGTTATGAATTGCATGGAACATCATATGGAATTCATAGGAGCCATAGGCTTCATCAACCTTCTTTATAAGCTGTGAAAGCCTCATAAGTGCCCATTTGTCCAGTTCTTCCAATTCATCATATTTTACCATGTCGGTGTCAGGATTAAAATCATGTATGTTACCCAATATATACCTGCTGGTATTTCTAATCTTCCTGTATACTTCCGAAAGCTGTTTTAATAATTCCTTTGAAATCCTTATATCGGTTTTATAATCTGAAGATGCCACCCAAAGCCTTAGAATATCAGCACCATATTCCTTTATTACATCCTCGGGGTCTATACCGTTTCCTAATGACTTTGACATCTTTCTTCCCTGTCCGTCAACAACATAGCCGTGAGTAAGAACAGTCTTAAAGGGTGCCTCTCCCCTGGTAGCAACAGATGTCAGAAGTGATGACTGGAACCAGCCCCTGTGCTGATCACTTCCTTCAAGATACATATCCGCAGGAGACCTTAAGTCATCTCTTGTTTCAAGAACCGCTGCATGGCTTGAACCGGAATCAAACCATACATCCATTATATCATTTTCCTTTTCAAATTCTGCACAACCGCATTTACATTTTGTTCCGGATGGTAATATATCTTTAGGATCAACTTCATACCATGAGTCAGAGCCTTTTTCTTTAAAGAGTGTAGCAACGGAAGCAATAGACTCATCATTTATCAGTTCCTGTCCGCAATCCTTACAATAGAAAATAGGAATAGGTACTCCCCATATTCTCTGTCTAGAGATACACCAGTCGCCTCTATCTCTAACCATATTGGTTATTCTCTCTTCTCCCCACTCAGGGATCCATCTTACACCCTTTATTTTTTCTAAAGCTTCATTTCTAAATCCTTCAACAGAAGCAAACCACTGCTCTGTAGCCCTGAATATTATTGGATCCTTACATCTCCAACAATGCGGATATTGGTGAACTATCTTTTCCGATGCAAGAAGAAGATTTGAGCCTTTAAGTTCTTCTAAAATAGCAGCATTGGATTTTTCATAGTAAAGGCCTTTAAATTTACCTGCTTCTGAAGTCAAATAACCCTTATCATCAACAGGTACTATAACAGGTATCTTATATTTCTGACATACCTGGAAGTCCTCGGCACCATGTCCCGGAGCAGTATGGACACAGCCTGTACCCGCTTCTAAAGTTACATGATCTCCTAATATAACAATTGAATCTCTATCTAGGAAAGGATGTGAGCACAAAATTCCTTCAACATCACTTCCCATAAGCTTTGCCACAATTTCATAGTTTTCTATGCCGGCAGCCTTCATTACATTTTCAACAAGATCTACTGCAATTACATAATATTCGCTTCCGGCCTTAACAAGTCCATACTCAAAATCAGCATTTAAACATATGGCCAAATTGCCTGGCAGTGTCCATGTTGTAGTTGTCCATATAACAAAGTATACATTGTCTGTAGTCCCAATAGCATTTTTTATAACACCTTTATCATCCTTTACAGGAAACTTCACATATATGGAAACTGTAGTGTCCTCAGTATACTCAATTTCAGCCTCAGCTAATGCAGTCTCACAATCTGGGCACCAATATACAGGTCTTAATCCTTTATATATATACCCCTTTTTCGCCATTTCGCCAAAAACCTCAACCTGCTTTGCTTCAAACTCAGGCTTTAAAGTAACATACGGGTTTTCCCAATCTGCTCTAACACCCAGTCTTTTAAATGCATTCCTTTGCAAATCCAGATATTTCAATGCAAACCCCTTACATGCCTGCCTGAATTTAACAGGACCAACCTCATGCCTCTTTAAGCCTAATTCTTTAATAGCCCTCTGCTCAATGGGAAGGCCATGGGTATCCCAACCGGGAATAAACGGTGTCTCGTAACCTGACATGCTGTAATACTTTACAACTATGTCCTTTAATATCTTGTTCAGAGATGTCCCTAAATGTATCCCTCCATTTGCATAAGGAGGTCCATCATGAAGAATAAATTTAGGCTTTCCTGCATTCTTTTTCAACTGCTTATTATAAATGTCCATATCTTCCCACTTTTTCAATATATCCGGCTCCTTCTGGGGAAGATTTGCCCTCATAGAAAAATCGGTTTGTGGTAGATTTAGTGTTTTTCCATAGTCGACTGACATACTAACTCGCCTCCAATAAATTTTATATAAACAAATATAAAACCCTCTCAATCCTTATAAGGGACGAGAGGGTAATTTACTCACGCGGTTCCACCCAAATTATTGCTAAACTTATAAATATAGCAATCACTTGTTAAAATAACGGCTTTTACCGGCACTCCTTACTCACTTATGATATTTAATGCTTCAGGATGCAACTCATGGATGATTTTCAAAAGTTAACCCTGCAGACTCCCACCAAACGCTGCTCTCTTTGAAGGTATAGCTCTTTACTCTTTCCAGTCATAGTTTTTAAAAAGTATTATTTTGTATTATACATCCTATTATCATTAGATGTCAAGAAATTTCATCTTCAATCTCAACGGAGTGCTTTAGCATTTCCATTTGTGATTGAAGCATAGCCTCAGCTTTACTTTTATAGACCTGAAGCTTTTTTCTTGTTTCCTCATATTCATATTTTATACGAATAACCTGCTCATTGGCACTTTCTACAAGCTTTTGTGCTTTTAGCTCAGCTTCCTTACATATGTTAGCAGCCTTTTCATATGCATTTCTCTTAATTTCCTCCGCAGTTTGCTGTGCTATAAGAAGTGTGCTTTGCAATGACTCTTCTATTTTTTTATAGTGCATCACATTTTCATTTAAAACATTGAGCTTATCCTTGAGCTCCATATTTTCGTGTATTAGGCCACTATAATCTTCGATAATTTTGTCAAAGGTTTCGTCAACCTCAAGTTCGTTATAACCCCTCACCAAGCTTTTACCAAAGGAAATATTCTTTAGTTCATTTGGAGTATAGTTCATCCGTAATAACCTCCTTATAAATACTTTAGCAGGGTAATACTTATCCTTCCTTTTTTGGTCATAGCACCAACCTTGTCAACAATCAGTCTTCCCTTACCTCTTATTGATATGGTATCGCCTTCCCTTACCAGTTTGGTAAGGCTGGTAGTCTTTTCCCAATTCAAAGAAACCTTTTCACCTTTAATAAATTCCCCGATCTTGCTCCTGGAAATTCCAAAGCCTGAACTGGCTATACAATCAAGTCTTAATGAGGCTACTGTTGCTTTGATTTCACGAAAGCTTGGGCCCTGGTGTTGGATCTCTCCAACATCTCTCAAAGTCACTTCCACATTTGCATTACCAACTTTTAAAAGATTGTATTCCAAGTACTCTGCTATTTCGCCGATAACAATTATCCTGCAAATATCATCTTCCAATAGAATATCTCCAATTTTTTCTCTTTTAATACCTAATCCCATCAATGAACCTAAAAAATCACGATGAGTGAGAGTTGTGCGGCTTTTTGTTTTTACTTCAATAACTTTTAGTGGGTATTCGAAACTTTGAAAATCTGAAAGAGACATGCCTTGCGGGCAGAAAATGACAATCTCCCGTTCTGCCCCAGCGTATCCGCCATAAAAGACGCAATTGACTTGTGGACTAGCTGCAATTGACTTTTTGATAATATTTGACTGGTATGGATCTAAAAAATCCGTACTTGTTATACAATGTGAGTTTTGAGCCTTTAAGGCTTTATCTACTATTTTAGAGACAAATATTTTATCATCTATTCCTGTAATTTTCTTTAAAATTGCTTCTCTGTTAATCATAAATTATAGTATCGAAGAAATTGCCTGTACCCCAAATATGGAAGACACAGCTGAAGCTATTATCCATATTAATACAATAGCAATAATAGGGGATATATCAATCATTGAATTTCTCCCCCATTCAGTCCTTCCTAAAAATGTCTTTATTGGAGCCAAAACTGGCTCTGTGATCTGATACAATATATTAACAAACTGATTATCCTGACCAATAGGCAAAAATGAAAGCAAAGCTCTTAAAATAACAGCGTACTTCAAAATTTGCAGTACTATTAAAATTGCCATACCAATAACATTAAAAAGCTGCATTAGAAGCCTCCATTATTTTGCCCAGGAAAATACACCCTTATTTCTAAGCTCTTCTTTAAAATCAGCCATGATATCAACATTGTTAGGTGCTATTATAAAGATATTTGAAGATACCCTTTGTATGCTGCCATCTAAAGCATAAACAGCACCACTTAAGAAGTCCACAACCCTGCGTGCACTTTCCTTTTCAAGACCTTCCAAATTAACAACAATAGGCTTTTTGTTTTTAAGATGGTCTCCAATATTTTGTGCATCTTCAAAATTTTCAGGCTGCATAACAACCAGCTTATACTGAGATGCAGAATGAATGTTTACGACTTTACTTTGCTGGGATTTCCTGTTGGAATTAAAAAACTGGGGCTGCTCAATCTCTTCCCTTTCAAATTCCTTTTCATCAACTAGTTCATCTTCCTCTTCAGCTTCCCATCCAACAAAATTAAGAACTTTGTTTAACAATTTAGCCATGGTTTTTTCCTCCTGTTTTATCATTTGTAATTATATAAAAATCAATTAATTTTAACATTTGACCGTTGCAAGCATAATAGTTATATGCTTTGCCAAATGAAAAAATACGTTGATTTTCATGTATTATATTAAATTTTTTATTCAACGCAAATTATCTTTTACCAAATATGGCCGTACCAATCCGAACTATATTGGCTCCCTCCTCAATAGCTGCTTCGAAATCGTTACTCATGCCCATAGATAAAAGCTTCATATCTATATTATCAATATTTTCCTCACGTATGTCAACAAATATTTTATATAATTCCCTAAAAACAGGTCTTACAGCTTCAATATTTTGAAGAAATGGTGCTATTGTCATGAGCCCTTTTACCTTAACAGCATCAAACTTATTGATCTTTTTTAGAAAACTTTTTACCTCATAAAGGGATAAACCGAATTTGCTTTCTTCCTCAGCAACATTGACCTGGACAAGAATATCTATAATTCTTCCTGCCTTTTCAGCTCTTTTTTGTATCTCCTGCACCAGTTCCAATCTGTCAACAGAGTGAATAAGATTTACCTTATCAACTATATACTTAACTTTATTTGTTTGTAAATGTCCAATGATATCCCATTTACAATCCCTATTAACATTATCGTACTTTTCACACAATTCCTGAACCCTATTTTCACCTAAAATATTTAATCCCTCATCAATTGCACAATTTATTTTTTCTATTGAAACTGTTTTAGTCACTGCGATTATTTTTATATCTTCAGGATTCCTTCCTGTCCTTTGTGCTGCTATATCTACCCTTCTTCTGACCTCTTCAATATTTCTTTTTATATAGTCAAATTCGCCTCTCATTTTATTATCAGCTGCCCTTCTTTAATATTCGTCGGATTTATAACATAAATATCATAAAGGCTGACTTGTTTATCCTTATCAACACTGGTTATAATGGCAAATTCCCCATTTCTCCCAACAATCCTGACATTTCTAATACTCGCCTCATTAGCCTTTACAAGTACAATTTTAGCATTTTTACCGTCAGGACTAATATCAAAAAGACTTTTGTTAGATACTTCAAGGCCTTCATATGAATTCCTGATTACATCAATATTGACTTTTCTTAAAAATGTGGTCTCACTAAGTGCTTTGTCTATCTTAAATACAACAGTGCACTTGTCTCCATCAGCATCTGAAATACTTGTAGGAACAGCATTTACCACCTTATTGATATCATTTATCCTTATATTTACATTATTGCCTAAGTATAACACATCCGCTTTTTTCTTGTCCATAGCAACGGCTATATAAATATAAATACCCTTTATAATCTTTGCAAAAGGCTTATTTACCTGTACATTTCCGATATCAACCAATGGTTTTATTTCTTTCTGAGAAAGCTCTATAATATCATCGACTTTTAAGCTACTAATTCCCTTTGGATTAAACAATTGCTCATATCCATCCACATTGTAGGAAATTATACCCGGTGAGTTACCATATATTTGTTTGGTACCGCTATTAATTTGTGCCTGCAAATTATTTCTCTGAAGCTTCAGTGCATCTATATCGCTGTCGGAAGTGCCCATGCTGCCTAAAATCTCGGCCCTTTTATGAATAATATCATCAATTTCATCTCTAACATCTTCCAACTTTTCATAATTGTTTTCATTGCAGGCCAGAGCTATAGATACAACTTTCTCGGAGATGTTGTTGTCAAGTTTTATAAGGTCCTGAGAGAACAAGCCCTCCTTCTCGCTCTTCTCTTTCTGTAATTGGAGAATTTTTGAATCAAGCTCGGAAAGTTTCTCCAAATCTTTTACCGATGTATCCTTTAAAACAGTAGCAACCTTACATTTAGCAGGTATTTTCTCTCCCTCTCCGACTTCAGGTATATATTTACCCTCAAAAGGTGATTCTATAAGCTCTTCATTCCTTATTATAAAGCCATCAACATTAAATGAATCCTCGATGGTACCTGACCTTATTATATCTGTTGGAATATCCTTACCGTATATCCAATGAAATAGTGATGGAATATACATAAGTAAAAACAAAAAAATCAACAGGGCACCAAGTTTTATGCCCTTTTTTTTATCTCTTTCCTGCATAATCCACCTCCATTTTGACAAAAATCATTCTCAAATTATTATTCTTAAATTATTGTTGTAAAATCCACCATTTTTGGTATATTGAGTTAATACCTTCTATATTTTAATAATGCCAAGCTCAAGGAGCTTTTGTACTGCCATAATTACCCCAAGCTTAACATGCTCATAGACAAGACCGCCTTGCATATATGCTATGTAAGGTTCCTTTATTGGTGCATCGGCACTCAATTCAATTGATGCACCCTGTATAAAAGTTCCAGCCGCCATGATAACAGGAGAATCATATCCCGGCATGTCCCACGGCTGAGGTGTGACAAAAGCATCTACAGGAGAACCTTTTTGAATACCCTGGCAAAAAGCTATAAGGCTTTCTGCATCATTAAACCTGATTGCCTGGATTATATCTCCCCTTTTTTCCTCAGGGCCCGGTGATGATACCATTCCAAGCCTTCTCATTATTTCAGCACAATATACAGCTCCTTTCAGGCTTTCTGCAACTACATGGGGTGCCATAAAAAGACCTTGAAATAAAATTCTGTTATGTCCCAGAGTTGATCCCACATGTTTTCCAAGACCCGGACATGTAAGCCTATAAGCTGCTTTTTCAACATATTCCTCTTTACCAACAATATATCCACCTGTAGGTGCCAATCCTCCTCCAGGATTTTTTATTAGAGAACCTGCAACTATATCAGCCCCTATTTCTGTTGGCTCCTTTTCCTCTACAAATTCACCATAACAGTTGTCAACCATAACTATTATATCACTCTTCAATGTCTTAATAAAGCTGATTACCTTTTCCATCTGATCAAGTTTAATTGAATTTCTCCAACTATATCCCCTTGAGCGTTGAATCAGAACCATCCTAGTCTTATCGGAAACTGCTCCCTTTATACCCTCTATATCAATATCTCCTTCAGGCAGCAAATCAACCTGGTTATATGTTATTCCGAACTCCTTAAGAGAGCCACCGCCTTCTCCCCTTATACCAATAACCTCTTCCAATGTATCATAAGGCTTTCCGGTGATACATAAAAGTTCATCCCCTGGTCTTAAATTACCGAACATACATACGGCAAGTGCCTGTGTTCCCGAAACAATATTATGCCTTACCAATGCATCCTCAGCCTTAAAAACATGAGCATATACCGAATCCAACACTTCTCTTCCTCTATCATCATAACCGTAGCCAGTCGTTCCCCCAAAATGAGAATCACTAACATTGTTTGACTGCATAGCTTTAATAACCTTTAGCTGGTTATATTCCCTTACTGATTCTATAGATTTAAACAGCTTTTCAATTTCCTTTTCTGCCATATTTGATATTCTCAGAACACTCTCATCAATACCAAATTCACTTTTTAAAAATGCCTCAGACTTAAAACTCATATTTTCCACTCTCTTTCAATTTATGCTGTAGTAATATTCTCTCTTTTCTGAAGTACTTTTTCATTTTATACAAGAGCAAGATCAATTTCAACCTCAAAATTAATTGATTGATTTTACATACCATTGTCTATATAATAATATGAAAAGAAATTATGGCTTGATTTTATTGAAAAGGTGATTTGTATTGATTCTAAAATATACAGTGCTTCCTGAAGATAGCGAAAAAAAGCTAAAATCAATATTGAAAAGCAATATGGGGCTTTCAGAGAGGTTGATAAAGAGGCTTAAAAACAACCAAAAAATATTTGTAAACTCATGCTTAACCTTTGTAAATCATAAGGTTTCTTCAGGAGAAGTGGTTGAAGTACACATTGATTTTGTAGAAACTACTGATGACATTATTCCTGAAGATATACCAATTGACATAATATATGAAGATGAATACCTTATTGCATTAAACAAGCAACCGGGCATTGTGGTTCACCCTACCTGCAGCCATCCTTCCGGAACTATTGCCAATGGAGTTATGCTCCACTATCTAAATAACAAGCAGCATAAAAAAATTCGTCCTGTGAGCAGACTTGACAGGGACACCTCAGGGGTAATAGTATTTGCCAAAAATGAATTTATCCAGGAATCACTTATAAAGCAAATGCGTGAAAACAGCTATATTAAAGAATATGTTGGGGTTGTATCGGGAGTTGTAGCAAAAAATTCAGGAACAATCGACCTTCCAATTGCAAGAAAACCCGACAGCATAATGTTAAGGCATATTTCACAAGATGGAGTTAGAGCTGTTACCCATTATACTGTACTAAAGCATCTTAAAGATGCAACATTCCTGAGATTTCACCTCGAAACAGGTCGTACACATCAGATAAGAGTTCACTGCCAAGCAATCGGTCATCCGTTGATTGGTGATACATTATACTCCAAACCAAATGCCGACAGCCAATTAATAGGAAGGCAAGCACTTCATTCAATTGAGACTGTATTTACCCATCCTGTTTTAAATCGTCAAATTCGCTTAACTGCAAGTATTCCCCACGATATTAAAAATCTCATTGATGCAAAAACGCTTTTAATATAATTCATTTTGGGAAATGAAGGAATGAGTGTTTACATATTTTAACATTAATGTTATTATATATACACAGTCTGTATTGAATATACTCATTAAAGCTTGAAAATGACTATGTTGGAGGCATAAAATGGATGTACTGAAGGAACGATACTCAATAACAGAATTAAGCCAATATCTAAATGTTACAGACCATACTCTAAGATTTTATGAAAAGGAATTTCAGATAAAAGTTCCAAAGGATGAGCGTGGAAGAAGATATTACAATACTGATCTTGCAAATATTATGTATCAGATAAAAACAATGCGGGACGAAGGACTTGAGATCAAAGCCATCCGTAAAATTTTGCAAAGAGATAATGTTATCAATACACCGGAAATTATTACTTCTGAAGTGTCATTGACAGTTCCTTATAAGATCAATGAAGCCGCATTTGCTGAGTTCAAAAGTATTTTTCTTGCATTGAAGGATGAGATTTCGTGTACTGTTAGTAACGAGTTTTCTTTGACTAAGGAACATATATCAAAAGAACTTAACAAAAACAAATTAGAGCTTGGTGCATGTATAGAAAATAATATGCGTAAGCTTGAGACAAAGATGGATAAACATTTTCAAGATGTGGACGATTGCTTGACGAAATGGAGAAAGAAAAATCAATCAGGAATATTTAAGAAGCTTATTGGAAAGGCATTCCAAAAAAATATTTTTTAACATGTATAATCCCCCTGAAATATATATTATTTTATTAAAGATGTGTGATAAAGAATAGCATATACTGTTCATTATCACACATTATATTTAAACTGATCGTCGATATAAAATTGACCTAAGGATTTCTTAAATCTCCTAATACACATATAGCATGTCCGATATCTGCATTCCAGCTTTCACCATATAAAAATCACGTGACACATCATCATAAATAAGAAGAATTCTACTGTCAAACTTCTTAGAATCAGGATCTTTATCAATGGCATCTATGAAATAATATGATCCCTTTACTTTTACTACATTTACAATTTTTATATTATCTTTCAAAAATAAAATGTTTTCATCTTTGAACTTATAAAACTGGTATGATCCGCTTTCCTTGTTCAAACCGGATATAAACAAATTGTTGTCAAACTCCTGCCAATACTCCACATCAAAATTGCCTAACTGTTCTACAAATTGAGACTTTATAGAATATACTTTGTTTCTATGCCCTGAACTTTCATATCCTGTGAATATTAAACTTCCATTCAAATCAAACCAGCTTTTTGTTTCAAACCCTACAACCAGGTTGGATATTGCCGAACCATCCTGCATGACAATAGTGTTCCTTTCAGTACCATCCAATCTATTTTTATCCCTCACATCAATAAAAGTTTTATCTCCTGAAGAAATAGTATTATTTATTTTAACTATGTCTACAAGCTTGCTAATTGTCAACCCATCATAAGTATATAATATATTATCAGATGTATCAGCATCCCTTCCCCATGCCATTAAAAGATTGTTTTCAAGCCTCATATCCATTGGCACAAACTTCTGTATCAGCTTTCTATACGTACCCAGATTTAAAGTGATATATGAAACATTATTAACTTCAGCCAAATCTGAAATTGCAATATTGGAAATTTCAATTATTCCTCCTTGCTGTGCAATATAGTGTGTGGGTTTGTTGATTGAAGAATAATCCTCATTATAATAATATGTATTTGGTATCGTTCCTAAATATAACTTATTATTGAATACTTGAATAAAACTTACGATATACTGGACTTTTGCACCTATGTCCTGAAAAACTACTTTTATTGGTTTATTTTCATCTATAATGCATAAATTGCTTTTAACTACTGCAAGCAATCTGCCTTGAAACATACTTACCTTATGAACATCCACATCGGCATCATCCAAAAACACCTTAAAAGCAGACGGGGAAACCCCATATCCATCATAGACCACAAGAGGCTTTTTGGTTCCCTCCTGCTCGTTGCAGGTAATATAAACATAGTTGTCATCCATAGAATAATCACCAATAATAAAGCCATCCTTTAACATAGTCGGCTCCCATGAGGTTTCGTCTATAACAACCACTGAATATCTCCTGTTATTATCATACTTGCTTATGACAAGTTTATTTTTGAATATAAAGTACTTCCCAACAAAGAAATTATCCCTTACAATATAAAATGATTTGCCGTCAAATCTGCACAACATATCATATTGTTTGACTCTGTCATAGCCAAGTATAACAAGATTATCATTATACTCAAAGGAATCCTTTATTTCAAAATTTTCCAACAAAGACTGCAACCCGTTTTCTCTCAAAATATAAAGCCCTTTATTGTTTTTACTTTGATCAGCTACTGTAAAAAACACTTGTCCCTTATATGTATGCCAGTTTTGTATATCTTTATTTCCCATCGGAATATTTATAATCTGATCTCCATCATATGTATATAAAGTATTTTGCTGGTCGTTTTTCTCAAAATACAATACTTTTCCCGTGTCAAATTTACCATATTGTGTTATATGTATTGTCTTTTCCTTCTGATCCCAAGACACCAATGCTCCTGAGCACTCGGAGACAAATCTTAACGGTACCACCGTCCGCCCTGATACAATCTTAGGTGCAACGGACAACACCCTAGTCTCACCATTTACTTCAGCATAGATACTATCTATTTTTAATTTGATTGTGGTAGATTGATTTGAGGATGTAATGGTTTTAGTCCTCTTATCCCATTGGACACTATATCCTAATTCCTCAAGGATAGTCCTAAATGGAATCAGGGTTGTATTGTATTGGATAAAAGGAGCCAAATCAACTGTTTTACTTTCATTTTGAGAAGTGTATTTCGTAGATCCTATTTTAAAAAGCAGATCTACAAATGATGAATCTGCATAACATTTATTCTGACCATTTATAAAGAACATAAAAAAAATGTATGTAATAAGCAATGCTTTAAATAAATAAAATTTTCTTTTATTTATTTTATACTCCATTCCAAACACTACCTCCACTAATCCTTTCTTCTATGAATCAACCATTACTAAGTTAAATACGATTAATCTTTTACATTTATCTATCGCAAAATTCCGGTAAAGCGTTCGTTATTTTGCTCTGCTAAATGTAAGATTAATAACGTATTTAATATAAGTTAACATATAAAAATTTCAAAGTCAATTGTAAAACCTTGAATTTCAATGTTTTGCAGCACATTCCAAATTCACCCATATAAATAAAGCATTGCTTTACATAGAATAAAAACCATCTTTCTAATAACCAAGCTTAAGTTATTAGAAAGATGGCTTCTATATAAAAATCAGTTAGTTTTATAATATATACTTAATATTCAGTTTGTTCTGCACTCATAATAAGGATTACACTGAGATTTCCGTTTCTGCATCTCACTTCATCTATAAAATCCTTTTCATTGGCTTCAAATCTCATATTAACCAAATAAACAAGCTCAAAAAGTGATCCTAGCTCAGTAGTCTTAACCCTTCTTAATTCATGAGATATTGTATACTTTTCCAAAACATCATCAAAAACTCCATGATAATCAAGGTCTTCCGGTATAACTATCTTGAGAGTTTTTTCATGACTTTTGTTGGACCCGAAGTTGGAAAACGACAGGACCGCCATGAGTAAACATAAAACCACAGTGAACAAAGCAGCATAGCCAAACATACCAACTCCACAAGCCAAACCTGCTGCCATTGTGAAAAATACATAGGCTATGTCCTTTGGATCTCCTGCCTGACTTCTGAAACGAATAATGGAAAACGCTCCTGCAAGACCGAATGCACGTGCTACATTATCACCGATTAAAAGTATTATTATAGCTATAATGGGTGATATCATTATGAGTGTCAATACAAAGTTCTGACTATGGCTCTTTTTAGAATTTGTCTTTATATAAGTTATACTGATTATAATCCCGAGTATAAAAGCTATAATCAAAGTGTACATCGCACTCCAAACTGTAAGACTTACTTGTTCCGGTGTATTGAATATCGACTCAAACATTTACATTGTTCGCCCCCTAAAAATTTACTCTTAACATGCTTTAATTCAGTGCCTTAATTAATATTTATCTATATTAAATACGATTAATCTTTTACATTTATCTATCGCAAAATTCCGTTAAAGCGTTCGTTATTTTGCTCTGCTAAATGTAAGATTAATAACGTATTTAATATAGATATAACCTTTTCTGTATAGACTCCCTTCTAACAATATATCTAATATGAAAGCACTTTCTAAGTTAGTTTGCATCCCAAAATCACTTGCGATTTGTACAGCCAAATTCAAACCTATATTATTTAATATTATTGATTCCACTGCATAAACTCTTTTTTTACAATAGATGTACCTTGACAACTTCACGCAATAACCATTATTAGGAAAATATCAAGGGTGTTTTGCTAATATTTACTAATTTGGGGTCAGA
>Ga0255341_1001949_pt1 | contig 27575 bp, 19 predicted proteins | sample wastewater_treat_8_FD_192418 | JGI IMG/M metagenome (GOLD analysis project Ga0255341, IMG submission 192418) | Wastewater microbial communities from Lulu Island WWTP, Vancouver, Canada - plant12 | ecosystem: Engineered > WWTP > Wastewater > Unclassified | place: Canada: Vancouver, British...
TATTTTTCTACATACAGTATATCGCAAAAACGCCTTGAAGTCCAGTAGTTTCAATAGTTTTGCGAAGTTTTCAAAGATCGATATTACCTGTTTTTAACAGGAGTTATTGCAGTGGAATCAATATTATATTCCTGTAAAAAATATTGATTCAAATAATCTAACAAATTGGCCATGGTTTTATAATTGGATTTTTGGATATTCTGGTATAAAAGTCAACTATCCTGGTGAACTAAATATGTTGGGATTATCCATGAATGAAGATAGTATAGATGTATATAGAAACAGCAAAGTAGATTTTTCCACATCTTTTTGTAAATTGAATTCTGATAATGATACATCCATTCTAAATTACACAGGAAAGCATAGTATCGTATATTCAGATCCGAAAGTATTGTCAGTTATAGCAGCACCGCCCCATTTCCAAGATCTTATTAATAATGATATCGGTTCTAATTATTCATGGTCAAGGACATCATATACATCATCAAAAGGTCAGGGAAGCAGTGTATCCAAGTCACATACTCTTAAAATCGGTGCTTATATCAGTTATGAACATGATTTTAATGTCGCAACAGGAATAGGAGTAAGTACAGTTCATAAAGTTGCTGGTCTTGAGACAGAACTATCTTACAATTGTGGTTTGACATGGGAAAGCACAAATTCATCAATGCTGGAGCAGTCAATTTCATATTCCACGCTTGCAGGATCTGATGTTGTTGCTTTTTACTCTATACCAATGGAAATTTATGAATATGAATCCTTAGTGCCAATTATTGATGAAACAGGAAATATTACAGGTTACGATACTGTCAAAATGTCGGTTAATATACCGCATACTGCTTCTGTAAAGGTACTTCCATTGGAAACTTATGAAAAGATTGCAGCCGATTATTCTGAATTACCGCAGATATCAGGCAATATTTTGAAACACACTGTCGGAGATCCATCCACATATCCTAAAAATACAAATGGTTTTAATAAAGCAGTTTCCTATAATGGAGACTGGTCAGGGGTCGGTTATAAGGATGCTTCATCTATAACACAAGAGATTGCAATGACAAAAGAGAATGAAACTAGTTTTAGTCAGAGTCATTCAGTAGACTTTAAAATCGGTGCAGGCCCTGGAGACTTTATTTTTGGTATTACTGCCGGCTATGAATATGGTGCAGGCAAAGTTACGGTAAGCACTGAGGGAAGCAGCTTTGCAGGAGAAATTTTTAATATGCCTGCAGAGGCAGAGGAATATAATTACAATTACTCGTGGAAGATATTTGCATATGAGTATAATGGTGTGGGAGGAAGCTTCCCGGTTGTAAGCTATCTGGTTACAGATGTTTCTGCACCACCGAAACTTCCTTCGGATTTTTGCCAGGATATAGATGGAACAACTGATGATCAAATTGCTCTTAAATGGTCATACACCGGTACAATAGCAGGCTTTCAACTCTATAGGTATTATGAGTTTCCTGATGGAAGCGGCAGATATGAGCTGGCTTTTGTGCCTGCTTCTGATGCGGTAGGAGCAGACGTTAACAGTGGAAAACGGTATTACAGGTATGTAGACAAGGGCCTTGATCAATATACCGACTATTCATATCAGATACAGGCAATATCTGCCACACCGCCAACTGATAGTATACCAAGTGAAGTTTTTACATTTAGAACAAAAACATCTCAAGGATATCCAGATATAAGCCTTACAGGTTTGAAGGACGGAAAACTTCTTATGTATCCCGATACCAACAGTAAAGTAAGTGTAAAAATCAACAATATCAGCGATTATAAGCAAACTCCCAGATATCAGTGGCAAAAACTATCAAACGGCAAATGGACTGATATAGCTGCTGCAACAAGTGAAAGCTATATATTCAAGTCAGTTGGTTTGGCAGACGAAGGACAATATAGATGCAGAGTAAATGCAATTTACAATGGCTATTTTATATCCCACTATTCAGACGTGTTTGAACTCGTGTATTCAAAACGTACTCCTCAAGTAGTTGAAAACAGCTTTAAGGTAACTGAAATAACAGGACCGGATAATAAAATTATGCCCGAAATAGAAATCTCCCTTGAATCAGCACATGAAAACCATAACTATATGCCAAGTGGGGTTGTTGTATTTGAAGTTGTTGGAGCAAACTATAAAAGGCAATTACCTGTTGAACTTGATTCATCTTCCGCAACGGGTGAAGCAACTGCAAGTATTGTAATTGACGATCCGTTACCTGAGGGTGCATATGAAATTAATGCTTATTATTCAGGAAGCCGTGTCTATAAATCCCTGACAACCAAAGATCCGGTGCCTTATCTGGCTGGGGAAAAGAATGGATATATGCTTACTTTAGATAGTAAGCATGTTTATGGTGAAAAAATTGATGCAAACATAAAAAAGATGGAGAAAGTAAAGGGTGAAACTATTATCGCTGATGCAAATGTTGAAGCTGTTCTCAATGTAGTTGAAAATTCTTCAATAATAGATAAAGATGGTAAAAAAGTAAATGTACAGAAAGTATTACCGGAATTTATTAAAAATAATGAACTGACTGCTGCCAGAGCAGGTAACTTTTCATTGGTTGCATCGGTATATGGTCAGCCTGAAAATCCTGCAGTAATACAGGAAGTCGCATCAAAGGATTTCACTGTAATTAAAAGAGAAATAGTAATTGGAACAGAAAATCAAAAGGGTATAGCTAAGGATGAGAACGTTAGAGAGCCAGATATCAGTATGTTAACTGTACAAAGCGGAGAACTGGCATATGATGACACTTTGGAAAATATTGGGATAATAATAAGAGCAACGAAATATGGAGATAGTGAAGTTAAAATAGACAAGACAACGGATCCTGGAAATTATAGTATTGTTGGAGCCCCCGGAAAGGATGAAAATGTAAGATATAACAATTATAGTATAAAATTTGTTCCGGGTACTTATATTCTAACAGGTCCAAAATACTCGGTTCAAGGGATTGCTAAATCATTTAACAACAAGGAGGCCGGTATAATTGAATTGGTTGAACCTAATGATGATAGCCTCAACTCCAATAAGCAGAACTGGGCTATAAAATATCCTGCCGGTACCAGTCTGGTTTTCATTGCCAAACCATACAAAGGTTATGACGTTAAGTCATGGTCAGTAAAAGACAGCAGCGGAAAAACTATAAAAACCGAAGGAAGAAAATTGCGATTAAATCATGAAATGAAAGCAGAAGACATTATAGTAACTGTTGAATTTGAAGTTGCACAGAGAACCTTAAGCTATACTGCTTCAGGTAAAGGGTCGATTGAATGTATAAACAGTACAGTAATTCATAGTGGGGATGTTGCCAGAAATGGTGCCGAGTTCACATTTAAGTCTGTTCCTGATTCAGGATATCACTTTAAGGAATGGCAGCTTATTGAGGTTGGAAGTAATCCCGATATATATGCGGGAACACCTTTACCAGATGGCAGCAATACGATACAAATAACCATGGGTACAGGAAATACAAAACTATATGCAATATTTGAGCGTGACAGTTATATGATCACTTTAGGAGATAATTTACAGGCAAGATATTCAGTTGATTCAGATATCCCAGGCGATGAAAAGAAAGAAATAATTTCTTATTCGGGTGATTATATAAAAGGCGATACAGACATTACCATTGAATGTAAGCCGGGCTATTCTGTAAGCAAAAATGCAGTATGGACCAATAATGGAGAGAGAGTTAAATCGGGAACGAGCAGTGATAATCAAACATATACGTTCACAATTAAAGAAAATTCAATAATTTCGGTAAAAACACAAAATGAACCTTATGATATCAAATTAGAGGTAGACGGTCCAGGAAACAATACTGTATCTGTTGCAATAAATGGCATGTCCACCGAAATAAGCAAGCTTGAAAATATTCTTGGAGGATCTGCTGTTCAATGCTCTCCATTGCCTTACTACGGTTTTGTTTTTGACAAATGGATTGTAAATGGTAAAGATATGTATGATAATGATGCAGATGGAAATATTACCATAAAAAATGGAATATTAAAAATTAATGCCCTAAACAGAGACTTAAGTTTGAAAGCAGTATTTAAGCAAAATGATTCCTACAATATAGCAGTATCATACGGTATGCGTGGAGAACTATATTATACTTTGAATAACGGCATTAAGCAGTCTATTTTGTCGGGTGACAAAATAAAGGTATATAAAGGTGATAATATCATTTTAACAACAAATCCAGAAGTTAACTTTATGGTTGAAAATTGGAAAATAAATGGCCAATTACAACATAGTTATGCAAAAAGTATGACTTTTGAAAACATTGAAAAAGATTATGATGTCGAAATAACATTTGGTGCACAAACATATTCATCGATAACATATTCAACCTTTCATAGGATATATGGTCAGGAATCAGTTTCAAATAACGTCTATAACAGTTTGGTTTTGGCAAAGACAGATGGTATTGAATTTGAAAGTGGCAACAACAGCATAGGAAATGGCAGTACAATAGAGTTTACAGCAGTGCCTGACAGCGGATTTATGGTTGAAAACTGGGTACATAATGGAGTAGTAGTAAAGGATTCCTATGGTGAGCCACTTGTCGATACAATATACACCATTCCGGCTTTGGCAGGGGATTCTGATATTCAAGTAAACTTTAGAGATATACTTACTCATAAGGTGCAGATTAAGAATACAGATTCTTCAATTGACCTTCAATACTATCCCATATCTATTCTAAATGACCAGGAAACAGTTCGTGACGGTTGTGCTGCAAGTTTTATAATAAAGCCAAATCCAAACTTCCGAATAGTATCGGCTAGTGTAGTCGGAAATGCCGGTAAAGAAGGGTTGGATGGCTTTGACAGCATTAACAAGTTGAAAGATGGCACCTGGATATGTAGAGTAAATGCAGTTCGAAATGATTTGGTTGTAACAGCACTTACAAAAGATATTTATTCGATTCTTCCATCAAGCATATCGGGCGGCAGCATTTTAGTTAATCCAACCAATGCAGTTGAAGGAGAGGTGGTTACTTTAAAAGCAATACCCAATTCAAGTAACTATACCTTTGGAGGTTGGAAAATTAAAGCTGAAACTCAAGGTGTATATATAGACATTAAAAATATAAATTCAAGTACGACAACTTTTATAATGCCAAAAAGCAATGTAATGGTTTCAGCGGATTTTACATATGTATACCAAGGGTATTCCGGGCCTTCAAATCCAATACTTGCAGCAACAGCTACAGCAACACCAACTGCAACACCTACAGCAACGCCTACACCCACGTCCACAGCAACACCTACATCTGCACCAAATTATGTCACATTTACTGATGATAAAAAACCTGGTGCTGGTCTGATTACAATAGACTCAATCTATGATGCAGCAACTAAAACAGGCTATTCAGAATTGGACGATAGTATAATTGAAGATTTTATTTCAAAAATAAAAGACGATATCGACGAAAATGAAGAAATTCAGCTTGAAGTTAATGTGAAATCAATCCCTGATTCAATTGGAGAAGAAATAAAGGTTAGCAGGGAGGCATTTAACAAATTATTAGGTATCTCCAATTTTAAACTAAAACTAAATACAGTGATATCTGAGGTTGTTATGGATTCAAAAGCTATAGCAGCAATAGGAAACTCGACTAAAAATGGTGATGTTGTTATAAAAATTGGGAAAATCACTAATTCGACTTTGTCAGAAGATATCATGACCCAAATAGGTGCCAAACAGGGATGCAGATTTGAAGTGAGGGTTGGAGATGCTATAATTACAGACTTTAAGGACAGCTTGTTTAAAATAAGTATTCCATATATTCCAAACAAAAATGAAACAAAAAACTCAATTATATCCTATTGTATTAAAAACGACCAGGCTTCAAAGATAGCTGATGGCAGATATAACATTGATGCAAATATGATGGAAATTACTTCGAAGTACTATCCAATGTTCTATATAGGCTATAATGAAGTTACATTTAATGACATTCCGCAAAACGCCTGGTACAAAGATGCTGTTGACTTTTTTGCTGCAAGAGATATTGTACTAGGTAATGAAAATAAAAGGTTTGAGCCGGATAGCAATATAAAGCGTGCAGATTTTCTAATGCTGACTATGAAGGCGTATGATATCAAGGTTGATTCTGCATCTGAAGATAACTTTATTGATGCAGGTAACAGTTATTATACTCAGTACCTGTCGACAGCGAAAAGGCTTGGACTTGTCAAAGGGGTTGGGAATAACTTATTTAAACCTGAGGAATATATCAGCCGACAGGATATGTTATTAATGCTCTATAATATTTTAAAACAAATAAATAAATTGCCTGATAATAAAAAAATTCAAGCAATAGAAAGTTCAAAAGATAGTGCTGATATTTCGTATTATGCAAAAGAAGCTGTTAAACTATTTGTTGAAAATGGAATTATTAAAGGATATGAAAACCAAATTAAACCTAAAGAAAATTCCACAAGAGCACAATGTATACAAATTTTGTATAATTTAATGCAATAAATTTTACAAGCTCTACCAGAGAAAGAAGACCAGGGGCTGTTGCAAAACTAAATTAGTTTTGTATCAGCCCCTGTTTTATGCATAAATAGCAAAATGCGGGCCCAAAAGGACCCGCAAATGTTGTATAATTAAGTTATGACCACAAAAATTACACAACAAAAGAATTATACCGAATTTAAGGTTGGAGCCTGTAGAGAAACCAATTTAATTCTAGAGGAAAGATGAAGATATTTTGAAGTAGGAAGAATCTTGATGACATTATAATTTAATGGCTCTTGGGAATATTTTGATCTCAGAAGAATGATATAATATTATTGTCAGAGGGTGTTAGATTATGAAAGATTTAATTGAAGATATGGTTATAAATCTAAATACAAACAAAGAATCTTTCAGATTGTTAGGAATAAAAGAAAGAATAGATACAATAGGTTTTAATGTAATAATAATAAACATCATCAAGTGGCTTGAATTGGAATACAAAAGAGTTAATATATGGAAAACCCAATCTAAACCATTTAAACTTGATTATGAGTGCGATTGGTGTAAAGTTATTAAACAGCTGGTTGAAGAAGATAATAATTTCAAAAGTGCTTTTTCAATAACTGCTGGTCATACTGTATGCTGGACTTCAGCTGCAGGTGCTCGAATTATTAAATCCAATGACTAAAATGTATTGATAAAATATCATACAAGTATTATATTAATTAAGTATGAAGGAATATATTTGAAGATAAGATATAATGCAAGTACCAGTTATTTAATTTCAGGGGGGGTTAAAAGTAATAATGGTAGTAAAAATGAGGATTGTTTCTTATTTATTAATTATTGCTATGTTAATGTCTTGCTTTTCCTATGCATCTGCAGAAGTCGGACAAAATCAAAATATACATACTTTTGAAGATGTTAAAGGTCATTGGTGCAGAGATATTATAGAAAAGTTTACAGGCAAGAACTGGGTTAAAGGGTATAATGATGGAAAGTTTTATCCAAATAAGAATATAACCAGAGCTGAATTTACAACTATGGTTGTAAATATATTTAAAAAGCAAAATAAGGTAGGAAATAGCAGTTTTACCGATGTCAGTAAGAAGGATTGGTATTACAATGCAGTAAGTTATGCTGTTGCCGAAAAGATTGTAACCGGATATGAAGATGGATCTTTCAAGCCCATGAATAATATGAGCAGACAAGATGCCGCAGTATTGGTAACAAGACTTTTTGATATAGGTTTTTTTGAAGAGTCGCCCGAATTCAAATTTGCAGATGAGGATATATTTTCCGAATATTCTTCAAAAAGCATAAAAAACCTTGCATCCCATGGTATTGTGAAAGGCTACCCTGATAAAACATTCAGACCATTTAACTTAATAACCCGTGCAGAGGCTGTTAAAATGCTTGATGTGGTATTGCTGTATGTTGAACCTGAGGAAAAAATTCCGCAGGCTCTGCCTGTAAGTGCAAGTCCAACAATAACATCTACAGCAACACCTAAAGCAACACCTACAGTGATGCCGACAGTAACGCAAATTGCTACGCTAACTCAATTTGCTGAACCGATAGCTAATAATAGTAATATTCAAGGTGGTAGTAGTATTATTAATGAGCCAACGCAAACACCATCAACACAAATAACTCAAACGCAAACACCATCAACACAAATAACACCAACGCAAATATTACCAATGCAAACACCACCTGCACAAACACCGACACTGACACCTACTGCATCACCAACACAAAAAACAGGTAAAATAGTAGTTAATTGTGATGAATGGGCAATAAGTGATACAGGGTACGTTAGGGGTGATGGAAGCAAATTTGCAGAAAATATTATAAATTATTTTAGTAAAGAAGATAACGAAAGATATCTTGCATATACATCTGATAAGGCCTATGGGGATTCCTTTATAAATCAGGTTAAAGCAATGGGGCATTCTATAGAGAAAAGAACGGATATAACTCTTACTCTTGATGTGCTAAAAACGTATGACGTGGTGTTCCTTGCCGCACCGGAGATCCCTGATAATGATATGCTTATACAGTATGTTCTTGAAGGGGGCGATGTATATTTAAGTGGTGCAACAGGCTATACTCATGAATATAAAGGTTGGAATACATTCTTAAATAGATTTGGTTTGAATTATCAGGAGTACTATAATGGAGTTCATGATGTTCTGGACATAAGCGGAACTCATGTGCTTTTGGATGGATTGGAAAAACTTTATTTTTACGATGGGCAGACTATAGAGAAACTTATAAATCCGTCAGATAATGCAGCAAATATCATTTTTTCGTACAATGGTATGGGATTTTTGGCGGTTTATGATGAAAACTATAATTCGAATATAACACCACCAACTAACTATGCACCAAGGTTCATAAGTACGCCTACTAAAGAAGTAATTTTATATAGAGCACAAAGTGATAAAAAAGAAATGGATTTATCTAATTGGAAAGTGTTCCAGTTTTTTAAAACATATGAGGATTACGATCCGGAATGGAAAGTAGATAAAGTAGATTCAACAAAAGTAAAACAGATACTAAATGCTGATGCTTCAGTGTTATTAAGCGATATCCAGGTTGAAAATTATATAATAAACGGTAAGTGGAAAGTTGATTCATCAAGTGATGATGATTTTATAGGTTTTATTTTTGGATATAAGGATGAAGGGCATTTTTATCTCTTTGATTGGAAACAGGGAGACCAATTATGGGACAATTATTATGGTGAACAGGGGATGAGTGTAAAAGTTATAAATACTAATATACCTGTGCGCTATGGAGATTTGTGGCATACTGCCGGAAGTAATAAGGTAAAAACTATATATCACAATAACATATCCTATGAGGATTTTGAAGAATATGATTTTACATTGAAGTTTAGTGGCAATGGACATTTTAATATCATCATCAGGAAAGATGGTACTATCTTAGATAATATTTCATTATATGATACCACATATACATCAGGGAAATTTGGATTCTACAATTTGTCCCAAGAAGGAGTATTGTATAATTGCTTTACTTCTCAGGACTCGTTGGAGGGGATTTACTCATACCATGCTAAAGCTCATGATGAAGATGCTGATATCCTGCAATACTCAATAGAAAAAGGGCCAAATGGAATGACAATTGATAAGGATACAGGAGAAATAAAATGGACTGTTACTTCTGCTAATATAGGTGAACACGATGTGACTATTAAGGTGGAAAATACAAAAGGTGCTTATGACATACAGGAAATTAAAATAAGGGTAGTTCCACCTACGCTACAGGTTACAGCCACTTTACCGGAAACTGTTGAGTATGGTGATAAGGCTGTTCTTGCGGTATCGGTAACTGAAGATGTGTATAAGCTGGATGTAACTTTGGATAATATACCCATAGCCCTGGATGAAAATAATAAATACGAATTTAATGCAACAGTTCTTGGGGATCATATTTTCGATATTAGAGCCTATGAATATACCGGAATAACCCAGTCTATTTCAAAGAAAATTACTGTGGTTGGAAAGAAATATGATTATAAAGCTGATTTTGATGAAGGAGCAATGAAAGATCTTACATATGATGAGGTTAACAGACAGCTTACTTTAAAAGAAAAAGACGATTATGCAGAAGATAATTATGTATATACATCAATGGTATATACTATACGTGACATAATAATTTTCGGCTATTATGATAATACAGAATTAATGATTTTGGATTCAAAAGGGAATATAGTTTGGCAGGGTGTAGTTAATTATGGAGAGTATAAAAGATTAGAAAATTATAGCGGTTCATTTGAAGTACGTGGAACAAAACCTTTTGCATTATTGACTGGAGATCCGTTTAGCTACCAGAATATTGGCTTTTATGCAATGGATCAGCATGGAAAAGGGTTGAGTACTGAGTTCTTTACATGTGTTGCATCTAATGGTAGTGATAACCAGTTTGTGTTGTTTGCTTATGAAGATGATACAGAAGTAACGTTTAAAAATAGCGATACAAAACAAATAATTTGGAGCGGAACCTTACAAAAAGGAAAAAGTAAGTCTATAAGTGGTCTTGGAAGAATATATATACAGGTTAATGCCACAAAACCTGTATCAGCTCTTACATGCTATGACGAAGCATATTATGTACCATCTTCAGACGGGAACTGGATTGGAACAGAGTTCTATACATTCTGTGGTGCGCATAACTGGGCATACGATATGACTATAATGTCCTATTCAGACGATGCATCTGTCGAAATTATTGATTCAGATACCGGAGAATTAATTTGGTCCGGAACAGTGAAAAAGGGAACTGGGCATGTAATTTTATCTTCAGAAGTACATAATAAATATGTATCTGTTACAAGCGACAAACCGGTTGCAGTATGTTTGCAGACCTGGGAAACTGACAAAACAGGCCACTATGAGGCTACTTATGTAGTTGATAGTAAGGGAACCGGTATTGGTACTGAATTTATTTCAAGTTCCCAGGATGGCGGCTACTTGCTTGTCATTGGATATAACGACAACACCAAAATAAATTTGTACAATGCTCAAACAGGGGAATTTGTAAAGGAATATACTGTCAATAAGCGAGAGTATATTAATGTAAATCCTGGTTCAGGATTATGGAAAATCACAACCGATAATGAAGTGGCTATTTATTCCGGGTACGGAGGTATAGCAAATGGAGGCTTTGCCCCTGTTAGAGTTGGAATTCCTCAAGTGGGAACATGGTCATCGGTGTTTGATAGTGGAAAAACCGGTGCAAGTTGGGTGAATGTAAGCTGGAAAGAGAAAGTATATAATGACGGATCTATAGAGATATATGTATCGTCAAGTGATGATAATGCTACATTTACTGAACCTGTAAAAGTAACTAACGGAAAAAGCTTCTCAATAGATAACGGCAGGTATACTAAAATTGAAGCTATATTGAAGAGGTCAAGCGATGGACTAAGCCCTGTATTAAAGGAATTAACCCTAAGTTCTAAAGATTATGCACCAAGGTTCGTAAGTACACCTACTGAAGAAGTAGTTTTAAACATAGCACAAAGAGATAAAAAAGAAATTGTTTTATCTAATAGTGAAGTGATCCAGTTTTTTGATACAAATGATGACCCCGATCCGGTATGGGACGTGGATTCAACAAAAGTAAAACAGACACGAAATGCTGATGCATCAGTGCTATTATTAAGCGATATCCAGGTTGAAAACTTCATAATAAACGGTAGGTGGAAAGTTGATTCATCAAGTGATGATGATTTTATTGGTTTTGTTTTTGGGTATAAGGATGAAGGACATTTTTATCTCTTTGATTGGAAAAAGGGAACCCAATTATGGAACAATTATTATGGTGAACAGGGAATGAGTGTAAAAGTTATAAATACTGATATACATCTGGACTTTGGAGATTTGTGGCATACTGCCGGGAATGATAGGGTAAAAACCATATATCACAATAATATATCCTATGAGGATTTTGAAGAATACGATTTTACATTGAAGTTTAGCAACAATGGGCATTTTAATATCATCATCAGCAAAGATGGTACCATCTTAGATAATATTTCGTTATATGATACCACATATACATCAGGGAAATTTGGATTCTACAATTTCTCCCAGGAAGGAATAGTGTATAGTGGCTTTACTTCTCAGGAATTGTTGGAGGGGATTTACTCATACCATGCCAAAGCTAATAATGAAGATGCTGATATTCTGCAATACTCAATTGTAAAAGGGCCAAATGGAATGACAATCGATAAGGATACTGGAGAAATAAAATGGACTGTTACTTCTGCTGATTTAGGTGAGCACGATGTAACTATTAAGGCGGAAGATGCAAAAGGTTTTTATGATATACAGGAATTTAAGATTAGTGTAATCCAAACTATAAATTGATATTGAAAATCATTTTTCAATTTTTTTCATCAAATATTCAATTTTTTTCAATCCCTTTTTCGTCAGATAAACTATAATAAATCTAAACATATGGTGACCGGTCCGAATGTGATTATTTTCTAGCAATGGAAATTGTTCTATTCATAAAATTTTAAAAAGGGGATGAATTAAAATGGGAAGTATTATTAGAAAATTTAAATTTGCTGCTTTTGTATTAGTATTATTTGCATCCATTGGAGGCATTAACTTGTTTAGTTACCTAAATACAGCATATGCATCGACTACCTTAACTTCTGACAATAAATTATGGAGCTTTACGACAGACGGCACAATTTTGAAATACAATATAGAGGCTGATAATAATAAGACTGATAAAATAACAATACCTGAAAAGCTCACAGCAAATGGTGTTTCTTATAACATAACAAAAATTAGCTGGGGTGCAATAGGTTGGAATGATACAATAGTTGAAATCAACATCGGCTCCAATATTACAGACATTGAATCCGGTTCGTTTACTAAGTTGACAGCATTAGAGAAAATTAATGTAAGTCCTGAAAATAAAAAATATTGTGATATAAACGGTATTCTATACAACAAGGATAAAACATTTATAATTAGATATCCACAAAAAAATGAAACTAAGATTTTAGAGCTCCCGAATACCTTTACATACTGTTATATAAATGCAATAGAAAAAGCTGAAAATGTAGTAGGATTAAAGATTCCTGCAAGCTATACAGGTAAGAGTAGAACCGATAAGGATGTATTAAAACCGGATTTTTTTCCTAATCTAATGACAATTGTTGTTTCACCTGAAAATGCTTACTTTTCATCAGAGGCAGGTATCCTTTACAGTCGTGATAAGACTATACTATATTGGTATCCGCCAAAATACATTCATTTCAGTTTTACTATTCCGGACAGTGTCAAAAGTATAGCCATGGATGCATTCAAGAATGCTGAAAACCTGAGAAATCTTAACTTGACATCGAATATAGAAAGCATAGGTTATAATTTTGAGGGATGTAATTTAACATCCATTAACAATATTACAACAAGAGAGGAATATATTAATTGGGATCCATCAGTTAAATCCGTATTCCAGGAAAATCTTCATTATTTTGAGGACCAACCCTTTTCAATATCCTTGGTTGAGCAGGAAGTGCAATATGCTGTAGATAACTATATTAAAAACGGTATGAATGATTATGAGAAACTTAATGCATTATACAATTATGTAGCCAAAAAGGTATCTTATACGGATGGAAATACCGGTGAAGATCAATATCATTGCCTTTCTTCAGTGTTCCTTGGAGATGAAACAGTTTGTGAGGGATATGTACTAGCAATGTCATTGCTACTGGATAAAGTTGGAATAACAAACTGTTGTGTTTCAGGTAATAGTGTTGAGTTTGGCAGTCATGCATGGAATCTGGTAAAGATCAGTGGAGTATGGTTACAAATTGATGCTACCTGGGATGATAAAGGTGATTATGCAGGCACTCAATACTTTTTGAAAAGTAAAAGTGAGTATGAGAAAATACATGCACCATACAAATTTAATATCAATGAAAATTTCACAAAATATAGCTTTGGTGTGGATAAGTCAATTTACAATTATAATTTGCCGGAATGCAATATAAGAATAGGAGATATAAACAAAGACGGTGTAATAGACGATAGAGATCTAAACCATATAATCAATGAAATACAGGGCTATGCAAAGTATTCTCACTTGGGATATTATAATGTACTTGCAGATGTAAAACTTGACGGAAAAATTGATATGGACGATTATAATTTGCTATGTGACAAAATAGTTTTAGGTAACAAAAATATACTTATTGGCGATCTTAATCAAAATGGAAAATATGATGAGGAAGATTTAACCCTTTTAGAAAAAGAAATTCAGAAGTTTAAATCACAACCAGGATATTATAATATTCTAGCAGATGTTTTATATGACAGAATACTAGATATGAATGATTATTTAGTGCTAAAGGATTACGTTTATTTGCCAATGGGCCGGTAGACAAAAAGTCCTCAATTAAGTAATACAGTAAATATTTATATGTGATAAATAAAATTGCAACAATTAAGGAGGATACATTCATGTAACCTCCTTAATTGTTTAGTTTATTACTCATATAAAGCAAAAAAGCATTCTAATAAATGTTACTTGACTTTTTATTTCTAGGATATTACTATATATATATTGCTTATTTTGAACAAATGTAAATACAAATTTATTTTGACAAGCATGATTAATAAATATAAAATTTAATATGAGTAAGCCAGATGATCGCGTGTAAAGTACCGAAAGGTCTTACACGAGGAAAGTCCGGGCTCCATAGGGCAGGGTGCCGGGTAACTCCCGGTGAAGGTGACTTCAAGGAAAGTGCAACAGAGATATACCGCCTCATTTATGAGGTAAGGGTGGAAAGGTGAGGTAAGAGCTCACCAGCGACATGGCGACTTGTCGGTCTATGTAAACCCCATCCGGAGTAACACCGTAGAGGGACGTTAAGGTGGCCCGCTAGTCCCGGGTAGGTGGCTTGAGCTATGCAGAAATGTATGGCCTAGATAGATGATCATCAAATACAGAACCCGGCTTATAGACTTACTCATTATAATTATCAGGAACACCCGTTTTTAAGGCGGGTGTTTTTGCTTATAGTAGAGTTTTTTGCAAGTCCATAAGTCGGGTTTTATTTCTTATTGGCTAAGTCGATCTTTATTTCGTTCAATTCTTTAGCATCAAATGTTTTTTCCATTATCAAACACCTCAAATATTAATGGGCTTCCGATAAGGAAGCCCAAAGTATATACTATCTAATCTCAGCCTAATTAAAACATTTCATTGTTGATTAATAATTTGAGGCTGGCACAATCAAGAATATTAATGGCGTTGTCACCGTTAATGTCAGCAAGAGTAATGTTTGGGATAGAAGTTGAATTTAGCAAATAATCTTGGAGACGTTCAACATCGGCATTATCAACCTTTCCGTCCATATTTACATCACCTAAAGAATAATTACAGGAAGGCAATGTAGATGGTATGGTATAAGTGAATCTATATGATGGTTTCTCAATTTCCCATGTATTATGACCAGATGCACACTTTTTTATATCAGTATCAGATTTAAGATAGTGACTGGTTTTTATTTTGGAACCATCATTATGAGTAGCATCCAAATGGAAATAACGATTACCTAATTTCACCATTGTCCAAGCATGATTACTGCCTGAAAGATAATATGCTTCTATTCCGACTTCACGAAGGAGAAGAGTAAGTGCTCTTGCGTATCCGTCACATACAGTTTTATCATTTAGGAAAACAGATGAATCTACATGGTTTTTTGTACTTGAGTCAGGGTTCCCATTTTTATCATATGCATATTCAACCTTGTTGCAAACCCAGTTGTGAAGCTTTTTGATTTTTTGTGCATCTGTGGTGCAGTTTGCTGTCTCTGTTGTTGCGATATAATGTATTTCAGCTTTTAAATATTCATCGAAAAATTTGATTCCTCCATTCGCTGAAGTCGAATTAGAATCAAATTTATCAAAATTTTGGAGAATAATGTTTTTGTATGTTGAAGCAAAAAATGGTCTGCCATTAGAATTATGACCTAAAAGGGAAATATTATTGATTGAATATAAATTTGTACATCCCGTAAATGCACCAGTGCTTGCACCGTTGGCAAAAGTAGTAGTATTCATATTAATGTTTCTCAATTTATCACAGCTTCGAAAAATACTATCTCCTAAATTACATGTTCCATTAAATGTAACACTGCTCAAATTAGCACAATTTGAAAATGCTCCAGTCTTAATGTTTTTAACACTTGCTGGGATTTCAAGTGATGAAATGTTTGTGTCAGAGAAAGTGTATGTTCCAATTGTTGTAAGTTCAGACGGAAGGGTGAGAGTAGAGATCTTTAAACCAGAAAATGCACTATCACCAATTGTCTTAACATGTGGTGGAAGAGTTATTGATGTCAATTTTGTGTTTCTAAATGCTTCCTTTCCTATTTCTTCAAGAGAATTAGGAAGAGAAATACTGCTTAAACTTGTACCGTCAAATGCTCTGAGTCCTATTTTATTTATGTCACTAGGGAGAGTGACTGTTTTGAGATTTGATGCATTGAGAAAAGCATTATTTGGTATTTCTGAAATTCCATGTGGAAGAGATACAGATGTAATGATCTTGTTGTTATAAAAAGCCGACCCACTAATCGACTTTACTGAAAGATTGTTAATTGCTACTGGAACGATTACATCTTTTGTTGTTCCGTTATATTTATATATTTCAGCTGAATAATTATCAAGCTTAATGTATTCCCAATCGCCATATTTGATGGTGGTTGCTGCTGAAACTTTGTTTACAAATGAAGCATTTTTAATGAATGGGACATTTGAAGGGACTGCACCTGTTACAAGTACCAACGATAAAATCGCTGCTACTGCTTTTTTGCTTTTGCTGTTCATAGATTAGTACTCCTTTTAATTAGTAAATTTATTGTTACTTGTAGCTTGCAAACTTTTTTTAATATAGCATAATCAAGTAATAATTACAAGTACTTAGAAAAATAATATGGAAGAAGAGTGTTTGCATGGAAAAACTAGAGTCTTTTTAAAAAGATTACTTTAAATAACTACAAGGAATTGATATAATTTTATTGAACATGCAATAGAGCAGTGGTACAGAGAAAAGACACTGGAGAAAGTACTTGAACGGATAAAATATTACCAGTATTTTTTCAAAAAGAAACCTGCCGATGTAAGAGTTAAGGAGCAGCAAAAACGTTGGGCAAGTTGTACTTCTAAGGATGAACTGTTATTAAACTGGAGATGTGTTATGGCACCTTCACATGTTTTTGATTATATCGTTGTTCATGAGATGTGCCATATGTACTATAAGAACCATTCACAGGAGTTCTGGGACATGTTGGCATCAGTTTTACCTGACTATGAGAGACGTAAGGAATGGTTGAAAAACTATGGTGTCAGAATGGACTTATGAGTAGTGTGTAAAGGAATTACAAATTACTATTGTGTTGAAGAAGATATTAAAAAGGAATATGAAGAGTCAGATATGATTGATTTGCTTGAAGAAAGACTTGGAATTAGTGTAGAAACATGGAAATAGGTTTGTGGCTCGGTTTATGAGGACGAATTCATGAAAAGAAGCTTTTGCCCATGAGTAAGATGATGGTGTATGGCAGTTTCATCATGGCTATAATGTTAGCATTGAAGATGCAATGATTATATCATTAGCAGAGATTGTTAGTTAAGAGCGGAGGAAATTGAAATATGAGTTGGGATGTATTTATAATGAAAACACCAGTTGAAATCAAAAGTGTATCGGAAATACAAAATGATTATAATCTGCCACCACTTGGTACATTAAGTGATATTTTGGATATTTTAAAAGAACTATTACCTGACATTGACTTTTCCGACCCTCATTGGGGTGTACTAGCTACTAAAACATATTCTATAGAGTTCAATATTGGTAATACGGACCCAGTTGAATCTATTATGCTTCTTATAAGGGGAGAAGATGCTCCAATTGATATTATTAAGAAAATATGCAAAAAGACATCATGTAGTGCAATTGACGCATCAACAGGTGAGTTTATTGATTTTGAAAATTCTCCAGAGGAATCCTCATTGGAAATTCGGAAAACCCGAATTAATAGTGACATTGGATACTCAAGATGAGGCTTGGGGACTTGCTTCAGGATATTTTGCTTCTCAATTAAGAGGAAAAGCAAATTTTTGTTATGGAGAAACATATACTATTAAAGAACCAATAAGTAAAGAATCAGATATGGTGGGATACTTTGTTTTTGTACCTTCGTTTTTGAAAAAAGAAGATTATACTATTGAGTTGCCTGATAATACTATTTTCCTTTCAGGGTTATACCCATTGTACAGAGAAGAAGTTGATTTGTTTAGGAAGATTGGCTTGGAAAGGTTTTGGCATCTTGACGGTTTTGATATGTATGATGTGAAAAGGGAAAACCTGGCTAAGAAATACAAATTCTAATTTGGGGTGAATATGGTTTATTTTGAAACACAACGATTAATCTTTCGGGATTGGAAAGAACAAGACCTTAATGAATTTAGGGAAATGAATAATGATGACAGAGTAATGAAGTATTTTCCTAAAACACTCACAGAAGAGGAAACAGATAGGTTTTATAAAATAATTCAAGATGAGTTCAGAAATTACGGGTATGGCCTTTATGCAGTTGAAACAAAACATAATAATGGATTTATTGGCTTTATCGGCTTTCATTATGCAAACTTCAAATCGCAATTTACTCCTTGTATTGAAATAGGCTGGAGGCTTAAATATGAGGCTTGGGGCAATGGATTTGCAACAGAAGGAGCAAGGGAATGTTTAAAATATGGATTTGAAAAGTTAAAATTCAATAAAATATATAGCTTCACCTCAAAAATTAACCTTCAATCTGAGAATGTTATGAAAAAAATCGGTATGGTAAAAGATATGGAGTTTGAACATCCAAGCATTAATGTGGACAATCCTCTGAGAAAACATGTTCTATATTCTATTGATTTTAATTGCGAAGTAAAGTATTGAAAATCGTTTTAAATAAGTAAACTGATAGAACAATGAATGAACAATTTGTCTAATTATAATATAAAATATTAATTATTGTCGTTTCTTGACAATTGCTATTATTTTATATGTTATACTAATAGTAACCAATAAATCAAAATAAAAATTGAGAATGCAATATGATTTTTGATTGGAGTGGGCTATAAAGCTCATATCTTGTGTTTCTAAGAGATAAGTCTTTCAGAAAACATTAAATACTGGTCTTCTTAAAGCGTGGTATACGTTTCCAGAGGTTAAACAGAATTAGCATGGGTTTGCTCAAATAGGGAATCATAATATATCATAAAATTGTAATATTATCACATAAATTGCTGAAGGTAGATTATTTATAGAAAAAAGAAAGAGTGGGGGATAAAACTATGAGATTTTTAGGCAACATAATTTGGCTGTTGTTTGGGGGTATAATTACAGCTCTTGGATGGTTTGTAGCAGGCTTGATCCTATGTATAACAATTATAGGTATACCATTTGGTGTTCAGTGCATGAAAATATCTGCATTTGTTCTTTGGCCTTTTGGAAAGGAAATTGATGTTGGTAATTTTGGAGTAGGGGGATTACTATTTAATATTATCTGGCTTATCTTTTTCGGATGGGAGTTTGCCATAGTACATTTTATAACAGGATTGATTTTTTGTATAACAATTATAGGCATACCATTTGGACTTCAGCATTTTAAACTTGCGAAACTGGGGCTTATACCTTTTGGAGCCAAAATACATTAGAGATGGAAGATGTATATAAACTCAGATAATAATATATAGAAGGAAGGACATTGGTGAGTATTATTAAGATATTGTTTATATGTAGTAAGAATAAATGGAGAAGCCTTACAGCCGAGAAGATATTTCATGGATTTAATGGCTATGATGTGAGGTCGGCTGGAACAGAAGAAGGAGCTCGAATAAAAGTTACGATTGGTGATATTGGATGGGCGGATTTAATTTTCGTGATGGAAAAGAAACATGTAAGAAGACTGAGAGAAAAGTTTAATGGGAGTATAGACGGAAAGAAAGTGATTAACCTCGATATTTCTGATGATTATATGTATATGGACGAAGAATTGATTGAAATTTTAAAATCAAGGGTTTCAGAATATATAGATATTTTAAAATAGCTTTGATATATGGTATCTATGAAGTATTTGATAATCAATATTAAGATTCTATAAAATAGTGAGGTTCAAATGCTAACGATAGCTGATATGGCAGGTACATATTATTTAGGCCTTTTTTGTGGACTTTTTTCTATCAAAGATGTAATAAGATGGGTGGATAATGTAATTGATAAGGCAGAATTACCTATATCTAATGACCTTATTGAACTATCACTTTTGGAGATAGTTGGAATCAATATAATTGAATGCCAAATGTAGAAATTTCTTAAGATATTGGGTGGGAAGACTTTCTGAATACTATTGTCCGGATTTTGAAAGAATTAACTGTGGAGCTAAATGGTCTGGACTTTTTAAAGGTTAAGCATATTACAACTGGATTTTGTGATGGGGAATTGGTTATTATACGATAAATCGAGCTATGGTTATTTAAGAATAGAATAGAAGTATAATTTTTAAGCAGTCTAATGTTTGAAATTGGAGTTTGTGAAAGGTGGATAATGAAGATGGGACTTATAGTGAAGGATTTCCATATTATGTTCTACCTACACAACCTCAAAGTCATTATAATCCGAATCATGCTGAGTTTTATAGAGATAAAGATGACTATAGAGCATTAGCATATTATATTACAGGATATCTATGTGTATTGATTGATGGACATCATAAAGCTGTGGCTGCTGCTATAGATAAGAAAAAGGTAAAAACACTTGTCATTGTTCCGACAAGTTCCATAACCACGATAAATGATGATATGCTAAAATTAAAACGTGGTATATCTATAAAAGGTTCATTCTTTGATGAGAAAGAGTTGATTATACCTTTTTCAAAAATAATTAAATCATTTGATTGTGGGATTAAAAGAGAAGAAGCAGAAAAATATCTGTCAATGTATAATAGAGATTTTGATCAATATTACGATTGGCCTCCTGAAATATTGGAAGCAGAAAAGATTTTCCCAGATGTAATAACTGTTGCAAGCCAGCAGGACATTTAGAAAATGATCATAATTAGACGGTCAGAATAATAATCGGAAAATGGAAAAAAGTATTTCTGTATTGACAGACAAATCTTGTTGAATTAGAATATAATAAATTATCAATAAAATTTCGCAATGAAGAGAAGAGTAAACTATTGATGTCTTTTACAGAGAGCTCCTGAATGCTGAGAGGGAGCAAAGAATAAATAGTTGAACATGGTCTTGGAGCGTTCGTACCAAATATTCTATAAATCTCTATAGATATAGGCTACGACGGGTGCACCCGATACAGTGCCGGAGTATAATTAGGATTCATTTATTCTAACGTACTTGTTGAGGCTGATGGCGTGAGTCATCAGTGAACCGGGGTGGTAACACGAAGTATAATGCTCTCGTCCCCAGGATGAAACCTGGGGGTGGGAGTTTTTTGTTTGTTTAATATAATATATTAAATACGATTAATCTTTTACATTTATCTATCGCAAAATTCCTTTAAAGCGTTCGTTATTTTGCTCTGCTAAATGTAAGATTAATAACGTATTTAATATAGTTATTAGTATAAAAGAAACCAAATAAATCAAGGAGGTGCTGTCAATGAATATATTTATTGGAGGAGCGTGGCCATATGCAAACGGGTCACTTCACATCGGTCATATAGCGGCTTTATTGCCGGGAGATGTACTGGCAAGATATCATAGGCTAAAAGGGGATTCTGTGTGCTATGTATCTGGAAGTGACTGCCATGGTACACCTATTCAGATTAGGTCAAATAAGGAAGGGGTTTCACCCGAGCAAATTTCAAACTATTATCATAATGAGTTCAAAAATTCTTTTAATAAACTGGGCTTCACATTTGACTTGTATAATCAAACCAATGACTTATTTCACAGCGAATTTGTCCAGGAGTTCTTTTCAAAACTATTGAAAAATGGATATATTTATAAGAAAACTATAGAACAGGCTTTCTGCCAAAAATGCAATCAATTTTTACCCGATAGGTTTGTGGTTGGCCAATGTCCTAACTGCGGAAGTAATGCAAAAGGCGACCAGTGTGATTCCTGCGGTTCACTTTTAGAGCAGTCCAACTTAAATGACAGACGATGTGGCATTTGTGGCGAATCCCCCATATGTAAGACAACAGAACACTTTTTTCTGGCTTTATCCAAACTTGAGCAGTTTATTAATAAATACATTAACTGTTCAAGTGGGTGGAGAGCAAATGCTATTAGTTTATCCCAAAGATATATTGATGAAGGACTTCGTGACAGGGCAGTGACAAGAGATTTACAGTGGGGCATTCCTGTACCTGTTGAAGGATTTGAAACTAAGAGGATATATGTATGGGTGGAAGCAGTTTTAGGATATCTCTCTGCAAGTAAGAAATGGGCTTTAGCTAATAATTTAAACTGGGAATCTTTATGGGGCGATAACGCTCTTCATTACTATATACATGGCAAAGATAACATTCCTTTTCACACAATTATTCTTCCTGCGTTGCTGAAAGCCCATGGTAACCTTCATTTGCCCGATAAGATAATATCAAGCGAATATGTGACTCTAGAGGGCAGAAAGATATCCACAAGTCAAAATTGGGCGGTTTGGATACCGTATCTTCTTGAAAATTACAATCCGGATACTATTCGCTACTTTTTTATATCCAATGGGCCTGAAAAGAGGGATATTGACTTTTCATGGAGAGAATTTATTAATAGCCATAACGGTGAATTACTTGGTGCTTTTGGAAATTTTGTAAATAGAAGTCTTGTTTTTGTAGAAAAGTCTTTTGACAGCAAAGTACCCGAGGGGCAATGCAATCCTAATATAAGAAAATTATTAATTGAACTTTATTCAGACGTTGGCAAATTCATTGAACAAGGTAATTTTAAGGACGCATTAGAAAATATATTTTCCTTTATACGTTCTGCAAATAAATATTTTGATGAAGAACAGCCATGGCTTACAGTAAAAGATAACGTTATTAAATGTAAAGAGACACTTCATACATGTGTACAAATTATAGCTAACCTTTCAATATTGCTAAATCCTTTCTTGCCGATTTCCTCAGAAAAAATTAAGGATATGTTGAAAATTGAGACAAATAGCTGGAACTTTATTGAAGTGCCATCAGATTTGAGAATAGGAGATATAAGGATTTTGTTTGAACGAATTGATAAAAAGAGAATAGAAGAGGAAATTGAAAAGCTCAAGAAATAATAGGTGTGGGATAATTTGGTGTGGACTCCTACAGCGTTTACACTCGGGTTTGTTATACCTCTATTGTTGCTGATTGTATCTTTGATTAGAAAGAAGTTTGATAGAAATCAATGATGTCAAACTCTATCAAAACCTTTAACTGTTCTATTGATTATTGAGCCATATCTATGTAATAATGTATCCATGCGAAGAACTTCCAAAGATATATTGAGGGAGATTTAATGGTGAAGAGATATAAGTTTAAAAAAATATTGATTGGTATAATATGTATTATTTTACTGGTCGTGGTTATGGCAATAATATTATTTTTTAATGAGTTAAGAAGTCTTGCTTCGTTAAAAGTTATAGATGATTATCCAATGTATAGAATGACTTACTATGGAGATTATGGATTTGATGAGTTTTTAAAGAGTGGAGCAAAAAGTGACCGTGATATTGAAAAGTTTGTTACAAAGAGATTGCTAAAAGGGCTTCCCATAAACATAAATGTAACAGGAGCCGGCTGTACAGCATTTGTTACAAAAAATGATAAGGGAGATACGATTTTTGCAAGAAATTTTGATTTTACATATACACCATCATTGCAGTTATGGACGAATCCTAAAAACGGCTATGCATCTATATCAACTGTAAATCTATCTTTTGCAGGATATTCTAAAGACAACTTGCCATTACCAATTAAAATGAAAAGTTTTTTGGCCCTTGCTGCTCCATATTTGCCATTTGACGGCATGAATGAAAAGGGTGTTTCTATAGCACTTTTAGCAGTACCTGAAGCTCATTTGAGAACAGACGATAATAAAATAACTCTAAATACAACAACAGCAATTAGACTTGTATTGGATAAGGCTGCAAATGTAGATGAAGCTATAGAGATATTGAGAAAATATAATATATATTTTTCAGGAGATATTGAGTGCCATTATTTAATAGCGGATTCAAGCGGTAAATCAGTTATTGTTGAATATTGGAATGGAGAATTACAGGTTGTGAAGTCAGATAAATCTTATCAGATTGCCTCGAACTTTATAGCATATAATGGTTTGAATATTGGTGAAGGATACACTGAATTTGAACGATATGATGCTGTCAAAAAAGCTATTGAGGAAAATCATGGGAGCTTGACGCAGGAGCAAACGATAGACTTACTCGCACAAGTTGGTGTCTATGAAACTACAGGAGAAGACAAATTACAATGGTCAGTTGTTTATAATCTGACTGACTTAGATGGATATTGCTTCGTAAATAGAAAAAAGGAAAATGTTAAGGAATTTAAACTACATTAAATACATTCATTATTAATCTTATGGCAGAAGATAAATGCAAAAGATTTACAGCGTTTAATATAGGTGAAAGATAAAGAATCAAAATTGGTTTGGAGGAGTCTGCTTGAAAAAGAGAGATTTAATTTTAACAGTTATTTTTTTGTTTATGTTTTTGATTGTGGGATGTTCAGTAAATAATTCTGCAAATAATAATGAAATAAAAAAGACACCTGGTGTTGAAAATTCACAAAATAACAACAGCACACAAGTTCCTGATTTGGAGAATTCATCGAATAACAAAGCACAAACACCCGATTTGGAAAGTTCATCAAACTATGATAAAGAGCTGCAAACAAATGATACTTTGTTTCCTGTGAAAAACTTAAATGATAAGTGGGGATATATTGACAAAAGAGGCAATCTGAAAATAGATTACATTTATGAAAGTGCTGATTTTTTTAGTGACGGTAAGGCTTCGGTATGTAAAGATGGTAAATATGGTTATATATTTTCTGATGGAAAGTATTTTATTGAACCACAGTATGATTTGTGTTGCAGTTTTTCTGATGGAGCAGGTCGTGTAGTGGTAAATGATGGAATGAATTCTTTTAAACATGGCTTTGTTAATGAGAATGGAGAAGTATTTTTAAATGAAATCTATAATAACAATACCGGTGATTTTCATGAAGGATTGGCTTACTTTGAAAAGGATGGCAAGTTTGGCTATGTGGATAAAAAGGGCAATATTGTAATAAAACCACAGTTTCAATTTGCATTTGATTTTTCAGAAGGTCTTGCTATGGTAATTAATGATGAATATAAATGTGGATTTATAAATAAGGAAGGCAAGGTAGTAATTGATTTTAAGTATGATCCTCTGGATATTAATTTTGTAGAAAAAGGCGGCTTTCGTGAAGGATTGGCAAGGGTAAGAGAGAATAACGAATATAAATTTATTAACAGTAATGGTGAGACTGTAATTGATGCTTTATTCGAAAGAGCACTTGATTTTTCCGAGGATTTGGCACCTGTGCGTAAAGATGGTAAATGGGGCTATATTAATAAACGAGGTGAAATGATAATTACGCCTCAATTTGCATACTGCACTGAATTCAATAATGGATATGCATTTGCAAAATCTTATGATAATAATACAGATGAAAGCATGGGCTATGGAGTAATTAACAAGAGGGGAGAGTTTACATCTTCTAAAAACATAATTTATGATATTCCAGGCGGAGGGTGGACTTTTAATATGGGATGGACTTCGGTGTTTAAAGAGGGAATTGCAAGAGCTGTAGTTTTAGATAATAATACAACAAAATATGTGTATATAGATATTTCCGGTAAAATAGTATGGGAGATGAAATAATAGATGAATTAATAGATGAATGATTAGAATGAATTATAGATGGAAATTTTGAATTTAGGAGAATCACAGATATGCAAAAGTGGGTGACAAAGAACGGTATAACTATATTTAAAGTTCTGTCTGGACGAAGTAATGTTTATTTAATTACAAATGGTATTAGCTGTATTTTGATTGATAATAGTGTTGCAAAGGGATGGAGATTTTTAAATAAAAAGCTTGATAATTTATTATTGAATGATAAAAAGCTATCCTATTTAATATTGACTCATGCACATTTTGATCATGCATCAAATACCGCTAAATTAAAGGCGAAATATGGTTGTAAGGTTATTATACATAGGGATGAAGCAAATTATCTTTCTAAAGGTCAAACATCATTACCTAAAGGAACAATTTTTTTAACAAAATGGTTTGATGCTTTTGGAGAAAAGGCAGCAAAATTAGTCAAATACTCACCGGTCGATTGTGATATAGTTGTTGATGATGTGTATGAAATGAGTGATTTTAATTCATATATAATGCATACACCGGGACATACAGTAGGTTCTGTGAGTATTATTGTCGATAATGAAATTGCTATTGTGGGAGACGCAATGTTTGGAGTGCTTAAATGGTCAATTTTCCCTCCTTTTGCAGATAATCAAAAGGTCATGATAAATAGTTGGAAAACCCTTTTAGATACAGGATGCATGATCTTCTTGCCATCCCATGGAACAGCAAACAACAGAGAATTAGTACAAAAACAATATAAAAAATATACAAAACAGTTGATATAGAATTTGCTTTTAACTCTATTGATTGAGCGAAAATTTTGTTATAGAATACTTTTTGAAAAAATATATAAAAATAAATAATTTTTTACATTTGTTTTATGATAAACTAATGTTCTTTATTTAGGGGGAGTAAAAAAGTAAATATCAAAAACAGATCAGTTTCAATGCTTTTTGGATTGATTTTTTCATCCAATTGCTGCATGGCACTGCAGTTTTTGCAAATTAATGTCGATATAGATGTTCAGGATTTTAAAGATGTTTCAAAACAGTTATGGTATTACTTTACAAAAATGATTAATTGGAATATAATTGGAAGCAAACAAATGCTTTTTAAAATATTATAATTATGTAAAATTCCAGAGATAAAAAAGATTTTCTTTAAAAATGTAAAGTTTTTCAATAATAATATTATATAAGAAATATTGGGGGAGAGTTTGCATGAAAAGATTTAGTAGAAGTATTTCTTTTGTTTTAGTTTTTGTCATAATATTTGAGTTTGCATTATTCCAATATGATACGGAATATAAGAACATACTTTATGCAAAAGAACCAAACTCAATAGGTGTGGTGGATCAAAAGATAAAATCTGAGAAGGATACAAGTGTAAAAAGCGGGACAAGCATAGTACCGACACAGATACCAACCGCAACACCTATGATACGGACACCTCAATTAACGCAAAATAAAAATAAGATTCCACTGCATAAACTCTTTTTTTACAATAGATGTACCTTGACAACTTCACGCAATAACCATTATTAGGAAAATATCAAGGGTGTTTTGCTAATATTTACTAATTTGGGGTCAGAAATTACC
>Ga0255341_1001950_pt1 | contig 27558 bp, 30 predicted proteins | sample wastewater_treat_8_FD_192418 | JGI IMG/M metagenome (GOLD analysis project Ga0255341, IMG submission 192418) | Wastewater microbial communities from Lulu Island WWTP, Vancouver, Canada - plant12 | ecosystem: Engineered > WWTP > Wastewater > Unclassified | place: Canada: Vancouver, British...
AAAAAATTTTTAAGATAACAAAAAGGCAATGACATTGCTCACTTTTTTCTAAATATTAAGAAGCTTGAAGCCCAATATTACCAACGGATTTCAAGCTTATCTTACTCTTCAAGTGTCAAACTCAGGAGTATAACATAAGAAAACAGTATTATCAACTCTATTTCAAACAATTTTTTTTTAAAATTCTTAAATACCTATTGCAAAACTTCTAAATGGATGCATACTTGAAATTAATCCAAGTATAGACTACTATATATATTAAATTAATATTTTTTGTTGGGAGGATTTTATGGAAGATATTAATTTCCTTAAAAGTTCAGCAGATTTTTCAGTAGTACAGGGTAAGCCAATATGCAAATGGGCCAGGACCATGGGTATTCTCTACATTGTTTTCGGTTCAATATTGTGTGTGGGAATCATTACAGCTATTGCAGGTATACCTCTTATAATTTCAGGACGTCAATTAATAAGAGCTTATGATAATATGAAAAACTTCTCACAGTCAAACAGTTATTATAACTTAACTAATGCAATTGACAACCTTAATGTATTTTTTAAGATTTCATGTGTTATATTTGCAGTAAGTTTTGTTATCATTATCATTGGAATTATTACAGGAGTGGTTCTAAAGTTGTCAGGTGTTATTTGATTGTACATATAGATTTTTCTGTCCTTCATAAAATGTTTAAATCTTTTCATCTTATATTAAGTGTTAACAAACAACTCATCTATATTAAATACGTTATTAATCTTACATTTAGCAGAGCAAAATAACGAACGCTTTAACGGAATTTTGCGATAGATAAATGTATAAGATTAATCGTATTTAATCTAATATGTTTAATTAAAATTTAAAAGTGTTGGTAGTTTTACGGAGATTTTCTCCGTTTTTTGTTTTCAAAAAATAATTTTTTATAATTTTTTTAATATTTAAATTAATTTTATTAATATTTTTTGAAACTTTTTTAATTTTAAATTGTATTTATAAGTATAGGACATAAAAAATTGTCATTATTTTTAAATTCTGATTTTTGTGATGAGTAGAACAAACTATAAAAAAGGATGGATGTACCTTTGGAAGTAACAGATAAAGAACTTGTTAATCTTTGCAAGAGAAAAAACAGAGAAGGCTTTAATCTCTTAATCCAAAAATACGAACGCTACATATATAAAATATGTTACTTTTATGCATCATCCAGAGATGATTGCCTGGATCTTATGCAGGAAATATATATAAAGATTATTAAGTCTCTCGATAGCTTTGATGAAAACAGGGCATTGCTTCCCTGGATAAAAAAAATCACCGTCAATACCTGCATAAACTTTATAAAGAAAAATAATGAAGGCGTTATATCACTAAATGAAAACAACCTTTCTGAAGATGAGCCTTTAGAATTGAAGCTTGCTTCATCAGATAGCACAGAAAATCGGATCATATACAAAGACACTAAAGTTATTGTAGAAAATTCCATCAAAGAACTGCCTAATGAAATGAGAATGGCAATAATACTAAGGCATGTCAAGGGATACAGCTACAAAGCTATAAGTGACCTGATGTCATGCCCTGAAGGTACTGTAAAAACCTATATACATAGGGGAAGAAATCTTCTAAAGGAAAACCTTATTAAAAAAGGAATATGGGAGGTATAAAATGGACTGTAAATTTGATGCCGCTTTACTTCATGATTATTTAGAAGGAACAATAGATGATTTGGACAGGATATTTGTTGAAGAGCACATAAAGGTATGCAAAAAATGTAAAAGAGAGCTTACTATGCTAAAGCTTCTTTTCTGGGAACTTAATGAAATTAATGATGATGAAATAGCACTTCCCATAGAACTGGAATTAATAAGAGAAAAAACTATTGACAATATACTAGATGGTGTTGATGAAGATTTTGGCATAAAAAAACTACTGGAGCTTCAAAAAAAACACATGGAAAACTCAAGTATTTATATAAACTTTATTCCCGGTAACAAGTTACTTAGAAAAGGCATAAAAAACACCTCCTCCTTCATATACAATGCATCGGGAAAGGCCATAAAGAAAAGTATCAAAATTATACAATCGAGGTCATAAGCATATGATTATACTACTTATACTAAAGTTCATATTTATATTGTTATCGGTTCTTATACTTTTAATTTTATTCATCCCATTCAGATATTCTGTAATTGCCAGAAAGCATGAATCTGCCTTTATTAAGGCAAGGGGCAGTTGGCTTTTCGGACTGCTGGGTTTTGAATTTTCCAAAAAATGCGGCAGTAAAAGCATGCTGTATGCAAGACTAGTAAATATACGTTTTCGGATGAATAAAGGAAAAAAAGTAAAGAACACCCTTAAGATAAAATCTGATAATCCTAAAAGCCATAAAACCGCCTCAAAAAGCAACAGCAGGTTCTTGGACATAAACTTTATCAAGCCTATGATGAAAGCCATAAAAGAGCTTTTTTATCATATAAAACCTAGAAAATTCAAGCTTGAAGGGAGGTATGGATTCGAAGACCCTTTTTATACAGGAATAGCCCTGGCATCCATTAACATTATGCGGCCGCTTTTTATTAATTATGATGTTAATGTGAACGCTGTGTTTGAAGAAGATATATTAGAGGGCAGCCTTCTGATAAAGGGAAGGATGGTATTGATAGCAGTAGTATTTATCGCATTAAAAACAATTTTTAATAAAAATGTAAGAAAAATATTATTTTCCAGGGAGGAAAAAGCGTATGTCATTTAATTTTAATGTAAACGAAAACATAAACACTATTTTTGAGAAATTGGAGAATTTCTTGAAATCAAAAACAGTAGTAGGTGAATCCATCCAAATAGGTGAAACAACAATAATTCCATTTCTGACAGTCACCTTCGGATTAGGTACAGGCGGCGGCGACGGAAAAGATCCTAAAGGAGCAAACGGTGTAGGCAGCGGATCGGGTGTAGGTGCAAGAGTTGCCCCCACAGCAGTCCTGGTAATAAAGGGGGATGATGTTAAGCTTCTTCCCATCAAAAAAAACGGGGGTCTTGATAAGCTAATTGAAATGGTACCTGATATTGTTTCACATATTAAATGTGATAAGAATAATAATGACCAGGAAGAAAAATTATAAGCCCCTATAGAAAAGCTATCGGTCATCCCCGATAGCTTTTTTCTATATCTGTATCAAAATTATTTTATTTAGCTTGCCAGTTTTGTCAAAACCACTTAAAACTCCCTTGATTTTATCATTAAACTTCTCTATAATTTTCATTGTATATTAATAAATCAAACTTCAATCAAAGAAAGGATGTTATGAAAAAGGATTTATTTATACCTGAAGATGTACAGAATATTATTATCAGGCTCAACATGGAAGGCTATGAAGCGTACGTTGTCGGCGGCTGCGTTAGGGATAGTATTCTTGGCAAAGAACCTAAAGATTGGGATATTACAACAAATTCACTTCCCCATAACACAAAAGCATTGTTTGACAAAACCATAGACACCGGTCTTAAACATGGTACTGTAACAGTTGTTATCAACGACGAAAACTATGAGATAACAACTTACAGAATAGATGGCGAGTATTCCGATAACAGGAGGCCTGATAGGGTTGAGTTCACAACTTCCCTGAAGGATGATTTAAGCCGCAGGGATTTTACCATCAATGCTCTTGCATATAATCCAGACCTGGGAATAATGGATTTTTTTGGAGGAACGGAGGATCTTAATAAAAAAGTTATTCGTGCAGTAAGAAATGCCGATAAAAGATTCAAAGAAGATGCACTTAGAATGCTAAGGGCAATTCGTTTTTCCGCTCAGCTTGATTTTCAAATTGAATCAAACACATTAAAAGCTATTTCAGAAAACAAAGATCTTATTAATAATATAAGTCCTGAAAGGATTAGAGACGAGCTAACTAAAATACTTGTATCTCCAAACCCCCACAAGCTTCTTCTGCTTCACGATACAGGACTATTAAAATTTATACTGCCTGAATTTGAAAATTGTATTGGGGTACAGCAAAACAATCCTTATCACATGTACAATGTTTGCGACCATACAATAAGTGCTGTATCCAACATTGATGATGATAAGATTCTCAGATGGACAATGATGCTTCATGATATCGGCAAACCCATTACAAAAAGTACCGATTCATCAGGAATAGACCATTTTTACGGACATCAAAAGGTAAGTATGGATTTATCCTTTAATATATTAAAAAGACTTAGGTTTGACAATAAATCAATCAATATTATACTAAAACTGGTTCAGTATCACGATATGACAATAAATCGTGAAGATACGTCCATAAAAAGTGCATTAAGAATTATGGGGAAAGAACTTTTTTTCATGCTGTTAAAGGTTAAAGAAGCAGATATGCGTGCACAAAATGTAATATATCTTGAACCAAGGCTTGATGAATTGGACAAAATAAAATCATTGGCGGAAAAAATAATAAATGCAAATCAATGTTACAACCTGGACACTTTAGCAATCAATGGGGATCATCTAATTGAACTTGGTGTTAAACATGGTAAGCACATTGGCATAATATTAAACAAACTGCTGGATATGGTGATAGAATCCCCTGAACTCAATACATACTCAAAATTATGCCAAATTGTAAGATCCAAATTTATAGATTTTGAAAAATAATTCATTGTTCAATCTATATCCTACAGCCGGATAGCTGCTTATTGACATATAATTACTTTTTAACAGGGGGGATTGTAATAAACTTTTATTAGGTATATAATTTTAATGTTACCCTAATTTGCTTTTCGGTGGCATTAATCTTAATATTAATTGCTTTTAAAGCTACTGCAAATTAGTATTATCTCATAATAATATATTACAGGAGGCAACAAAAAATGAAAAAAAAATTACTACTTATATCACTGTTAGTGTTACTATCAGCTGTAACTACCTCTTGCAGCTCTAACAACAATGCTAACACCAACAGCCCTGAGCCGTCAGCTGCTGAACAACCTACGCCAACACCAATTGATCCTTTGAGCATTAATAAACCTCAAAGCGATATTTCAATTCTAGTAAATAGAGGAAACATACTCGGTACATTTGATTTAGCAAATAAAAAATGGGTCAAGGCAGATGATTCTCGAGAGCTTTTAAAAGGCGATGAAGTTTTTACCTACTACTCCTATGACTCAGTATTAGGAACAGGTATTAATCCCAAAATAAAAGAAGACAAATCTATCGATATAGCTCAGGATTTCCCATACTCCAACAACGATGAGCTTAATGCAAAGGTTTTTATATATCAACTTGGAATCAGCGGTCCTTGGAATGCACTACCAAGAACCCCAAAATCTTTACCTTCAAATCTCATAACCTATGGAAAAATAATTAAAGAAATTCTTGATAAAAACCAATTGTCTGATAGCAATATATCCATAAAAAAATCTTCAGAAGTAGACCTTGATGGTGACGGTACTGTTGAAAAGCTTATAAGTGCATATGATTACAACACAGCTAGCTGGTTTAAAAGCGAAGGAAAAGAAGGTCAGGGAACATATTCAATGGTTGTACTTAATAAAGTTATAGACGGTAAAGAAGAGAACATTGTTATTCGTGAACAATACGTAAAGTCCAAGCCTGAAAAAGAATGCATTTATTATTCACCAATGGTTCTCGATTTGGACAATGATAATAACATGGAAATAATAGTTGAAGGTAAGAACTTAAATACCTCTACTATTGAGGTCTTTAAAGTTGAAGGTAAGGACGTAAAAAAAGTCTATTCTACAGAAATCAATACCAAGCTCAAAATCAAATAATATTTTTCCTTATAGAGGGGGACAAGCTTTATTGCAGTCCCCTTTTTGTTTTATAAAACCAATAAAATTAGGGGGGTTATCATGGGCAAAAACATTTACATTTATCTTACTTCATTTTTTTGCGGCATGTCAGTAATGGCTGTAGAACTTAGTGCAACAAGACTTCTTGCACCTACCTTCGGCACATCGAGCATAATTTGGACTATAGTAATAGGTCTTATTATGATTTCCTTAAGCTTAGGTAACATACTAGGCGGAAGGTCTGCAGACAAACATAACAGTATGGACAGGCTTTACGCACTTATATGGGCTGCTGCTATTTACATAGCACTTATCCCATTCTTCGGTAAATATATAGTTATTCTATCAGTTACAATTTTCATGTGGATTTCTCCCGACAATCTTATTGTTTCGGGATCAATATTATCATGCCTGATTATATTTTCAGTACCTCTTGTCATACTAGGCATGGTAAGTCCATACCTTGTCAAACTGGGTATAACAGATATAAAAAAAAGCGGCAAAACCACAGGTGAAATCTATGCCCTTTCAACTATCGGGAGTATCATAGGGACTTTTATACCTACATTCATCACAATTCCATTGGTCGGAACAAGTAAAACATTCCTTATATTTTCTTTGATCCTAAATTTGATCTGTCTTTACTACTTTGTTTCCAAAAAAACAAGGCTTGCAAAGTCTATTATATCGAGCTTTATAGTGCTTGTGCTAACTGTCGTTCCGTTTCATGATTCATATGCATTTTGGAAGCAAAACATTGTTTATGAGGGTGAATCCCTGTATAATTATCTGCAGGTATCGGAGGATTCAAAGTCCGTCATACTTTCTACCAATGTAGCCTTCGGTGTGCAATCCATATACAAAAAGAACAGTACTGTAACAGGCATGTACTATGACTATGCTCTTATGGCTCCCCTGTTTATAAAAGATACCGATTTTAAATCAAGCAAGGATGTTTTAATACTAGGACTTGGAACCGGAACCTATGCCAAACAGATTAAGCACTTCTTCCCAAACAGCAAAACGGATGGTGTAGAAATAGATCCAACCATTGTTGACCTTTCAAAAAAATATTTCAATCTCAAGGAAGATGAAGCCAATATCTTTATAAATGACGGAAGGACATTTTTGAATACCAACAAGGGCAAAAAATATGACCTCATTATGGTTGATGCATATCATGACATTACAATTCCATTCCATATGTCTACCCGGGAATTTTTTGGACTTGTTAAAGAAGCTTTAAAGCCTGACGGTGTTATTGTCGTAAATATAAATATCCGCTCTAAAAAAGACTCCCAGATTAACGACTACATCTGCCAAACCATTAAGAGTCAAATGGAAAAGGTATATAAATGCGAATTAAAAAACAGCACCAACACAATAGTGTTTGCATCAAAGGATGCCGACTGTCTGAGCTATTTTACCAATAATATTGAAAAAATGGATAAACAAAGCCCTTTAAAACCGATTTCCGAATATGTTAAATCCAATATTTCCGAGATACAACAATCCAAGCTGGTTTTTACAGATGATTTAGCTCCTGTTGAAATAATGGGGCAAAAAGTATTAGATGAGATTGTCGCCGGTGAATTGGAATCATTCAAGAAGGAACTTAATTCCGGCAAGGGATTTTGGGATAATATAATGCAATACTTAAAATAAGCAATGACATGAAGAAAAGCCAGGGAAATAGTCTACTCTATCTCCCTGGCTTTTAAGTACTATGATTTTGCAATATCAATCGCAAACATCACAGTTTCTTCCATTGAAGAACAATAACAAGAAAATGAGTATGAAGAATAATATTTCGCTGTTATCACCTAAAAATCCCTTAAATAAAGTATTAGACATTATTAACTACCTCCATAAATTTATGATACTATATAATATTCTTTATCTAGCAATTGGTGCTTGTGTAAAAAATCGTTTTTATGAATTTATCCTTCTGTCATTAGTGAGTAACTATAACAATATAGTTACAAATTTAATGGAATAAATATCACATAATAAGAGATCGTCAGAACCTGTAGGTCTTAATAGAATATAGCTTGCTCCGACAGCTACCAAAGTCCCCACCCTGTCAACCAGAGGCCCGTTAGTTCCTATCAAAAACTCCACTCGCATCAGTTTTCCTATCTGAGTTAAAAGAAAACCAGGTGTGAACATGGTGCTCTGAACAGTCGACGGTACAGGAACAGGCTGACCTACCACCTGTGTCTGTTGAGCTGTAGGCCCCGAAACCATTCCCGGTGTAAAGCCGGAACCCATGCCTGTAGGTAATGCAGGCAATGCACCCGCAGCCATTGTACCGGTCGGCATAATACTCTGCATTTGTGTTGTTCCGTTAGTACCCAAAGTCTGCATGTCAGCTGCTCCACCGGTGTAAGAACCGCATGGACGCTTAAGAGGTGGATATATCACAAAAATTCCTCCCTGTTTAATAATTTTTTGATTCATTACTTAATGATATTTTGATTCTATATTAAATACGTTATTAATCTTACATTTAGCAGAGCAAAATAACGAACGCTTTACCGGAATTTTGCGATAGATAAATGTAAAAGATTAATCGTATTTAATATAATAATTAATATTAAAACTATGTTAGTGCATATAGTGGAGTAGGTAAATAGAAACAATGTTCTCCAACCCTGTTATAGTAGCTTCCTGTCATGTTGGACGGGAAATAATCGGAACAAACGGGACTATATGGATTGTAATACCAGAGACAATCTCCTGCACCAAAGTGTTGATTACCGGCAAGTGCCCAGTCTGCAACATCATAATGAATTTGTTCAGGTTCACTTGACCAGACTGTTTGCGGGTTCGGTTCGCCATAAACTTCCGCCATGTAACATGTAAACTGATATGGCTGCTCAATGACCCTTCTTAAGTTGCCCAGACCTGTTCTCAAGTACTCACCGTAAGCGACATGTACTCTATTCATGACAACAGTGGCAACTGCTTTCATGCCATCAAGTCCCTCGCCGCCGGCTTCACATTTTATGAGCCTTGCAAATAACTCTCTTTCTGAATATGCCATTTTAACCACCTTAAACTGTGTTCAATATATTATATTTACATAATAACCATTATGATACAACGAATAATTATTTTTTTTGAACCCATACTAAGAATGAATGGAGTTTTATTGATGGATTTTCATGTGAATTATTAAATTTGTAAACAGTCGGAGGGATATAATTTTGTATAATTTATATTATAAAAATGGAGTTCTGATTAAGCCAAATGTTGTTGTCAAGGGCGATAATGCCTCTGTAATTTATAAAGGAATACTAGGCAACTCAGGAGCCGAGTCGATATATATGCATGTTGGTTTTGGAGACAACTGGGAGAATACTAAGGATATAAAAATGAGTAAGACAGAAGAGGGATTTGAAGCAAGTTTGCCAATAACTGATGACAAGCCTCTTAAATTGGCCTTTAAAGATTGTGCAAACAATTGGGACAATAACAGCGGAAGAAACTACACCTTTGAAGTTCAATCAAGACTGTAGGAGAAGTAATAAGAATCCCCAAAAGCATGGCCTTCCCAACGCTTTTGGGGATAGTATTATCGTTAATTCTCAACCTTTAATTCTTTATTCAACTTCTTTATTGCCTTTTTCTCAATTCTCGATACATATGATCTTGAGATTCCCAACATGGAAGCTACTTCCCTCTGTGTTTTCCCTGCACCGCTTAAAAGTCCATACCGAAGCTCCAACACAATTTTCTCTCTGTTTTTCAGCACCGCTTTCATCTTATTATATAATTTAACAACCTGCATCTTTAAATCCACCTCATCAACTACAGACTCAGAGTTGTCACCTATTACATCAATCAGAGTTATTTCATTGCCCTCCCTATCGACCCCAATTGGGTCCTGAAGAGACACCTCACTCTGATTTTTCTTGGTGGATCTTATATGCATAAGTATTTCATTTGCTATCCTTATGCTACGGAAACATATGGAAAACCAACGTAATATTCAATTTTTCAGTATAAAGTCATGATTAGTTTCACACCATCCCATGAAATCTTTTCAATAACACTTCTCATCATCATCCTTTTATCCTTGATGCTCATGAGCTCCCATGCATAATCATCGAACTTCACCAGGCCGTCTATGTCCATATGCAAATCATGCACGCCATACTCTCTGTTCTCATTTTTTTGAAGATTCAATAATTTATTTTGCAACTCCTCCTTTTTACAGGTTAGTTCTTCCATCCTCTTTGTGAGCACCTCCACAGCCTCACTATTTGTGCTCTTTGATATGGCCAATATCAGATTTTGAATACCCAGATCAATTTCATGCACCTTTTTTCGAATGGTATCCTCCTCCAATCCAGCTGCAGTTTCATCACTAGAAAATAATTTTACGTTTAACGACACATCATCAAATAAAGGCGGGTTTTGCCTCATAATTATTTTTAATTCGTGTAAGATTAAGCTATCCAGCTTATTACCATTGATATTGTCCATAGCACAACGTGATCTCTTACTCTTTTCCTTCATTTCACATATATAATAAAAAACCTGCTGGCCCATTTCATTCTCTCGTTGTACCGTTTTAGGCCTCATGAAGCTGCCGCAGTTTGAACAAATCAAAACACCTGAAAGAAGTGATTGAGTGCTTTTTACCTTGCGGTAGCACCTTGATTTATTCTCTTTAAGTATCTCTTGAACTTTTATCCATTTCTCACCTGAAATAATTCCTTCATGCAGACCTACTGCCACTATCCAATCACCGGTATCCCTATAGCGTTCCTTACAGTCTTTATCCTGTATGGTCTTATTGTAAGCTATTAGTCCGTTAACACCATTAAATTCATCAATACCTGAGTATACATTGTAATTCTTCTCTAACAGGTATTCGTAAAGGGTTTGATCCGCAATAGCATATACAGGGTTTGACAATATGGGTCTAATGGATGCGGTATGGAAGTTTGCTCCGTTTTTAGTTGTAATATTATGTTCCATAAGATACTTTTCAACTCCTGTAATAGATCTTAAGCTAACATACCTATCATAAATCAGCTTAACTATGTCTATCTCTCCCGATACCGTTGCAAGCCTGTATAACTTGTGCTGCTTTCCGCCTTTATCAACGGTAACGACCGGCTCAGATTTATAACCCGTAGGCACCATTCCCCCAAGCCATCTTCCGGTTTTTGCAAGTTGAACCATGTTATCCCTAATTCTTTCTGCTATAGTTTCCCTCTCAAGCTGTGCAAAAACAGAAGCAATATACATCATTGCACGCCCCATAGGCGTAGTTGTATCAAATTGTTCTCTTATGGATATAAAGCTTATATTATACTTGTTGAGTACATTTATCAACTGTGAAAAGTCAGAAATATTTCTGCTTATGCGATCCAGCCTGTAACATATTAAGATTTTAAACTTGTTTTTTTGGGTATCCTCTAAAAGCCTTTGGAACTCCGGCCTTTTGGTATTTCCTCCTGAGAAGCCTTCATCTTCATATATAATAAAGCTGCCTTCATCAAAGTTAAAGTGCTTAATAGCATATTCCTTACAAAGCTGAACCTGGTTTTCAACACTTTCACCTTTTCCGGTGAATTTGCTCTTCCTTGAATATATGGCCACCTTCATACCGAACCCCTCTATAAACTTTTACCGGTCATACATCTCACCGTTTAGCCCTAATTGTTCTATAAAATCTATGTACAGTTCATTTTTTTCTTCTAAGCAAATGGGTAATTCTGTTATATAACCTATTATGAACTCTATATAAGCCTTCCCCAATCTTCTTCTCAATTCAATGAACTTCTCCGGGCTTTCGGGATAATGGACTTCTATTATGTAAGAATCTTTTGGCCTTGTCATAAGCCAACTCCTGATACTGACCTGCCTATCAAATGTATATGCGTCATTTAATAAGGTATATGCTGTATTTAATACAGAATGCTTAAAATATCACCTCTGCTTTTAAGTCAATAATACATGTAAAAAGGACTGCTAAAGTTGGAATTTAACATCTTCAGCAGCCCTCTTAAATTACTGAATGAACTTTGGGGTTTGGTTACTCATTGTCTTTTGAAGCAAAAACTCCATTTCCTTATTGGAACCGTCAACATAAACAATACTTCTGCTATTAATGGAATCTAAAATATCAAACACCATCTTAACATCTCCATACTCCACCTCAGGTGTTACGGATATTGCTTCAGTGCCGTTTAAAGCATTGTAAAAGTTCAAAAATTCATTATAAAATCCTCTCTCAGGTGTGTACTTGATTTGCTCTGAAGTATTGTCATTATATGCAACATTGATTACTCCACAGCTTTTCTCCTCCAGGTATATTTCACCTTTGGTCCCGAAAATTCTAAAGCCTACAAGAGGCCTCTGCGGCTCCTGTCCGGAAGGAAAATAAGTGTATTGCCCAACAACCCCATTTTTAAACAAAATATTTGTATTTACCGATATAAACGGACTAAAATCCTCTTTCTGGGGTTTTCCAAATGCCTGTACGCACTCTACTGCACCAAATATATGGCGTAATCCGGCAAGATCATGAATAGCTGCATCAAGAAAGGCACCTCCATAATACTTAGGATGCTGCCTCCATTCTGTTGCTGCAAAAGTATCTTTTGTCATCTCACAAGGGAAACAGCTAATATTATTTCTTATAAAATATACTACATCTCCAATCTTTCCACTTACAACCAAATCTCTTATTTTGTTGTTTTCTTCATTATATCTGAAGTTCTCAGCTATCATTATTTTTACTTTGTACTTTTTAGAAAGCTCAAGATATTTTTTTGCCTGTTCCATGTTGGGGGCCTCAGGCTTCTCGCAGATAAAGTCTTTTCCCGCTTTTGCAACAGCCTCCGATACTGTATAGTTTTCCTCTATAGGAACTAAAATGTCCACCGCATCAATATCATCCCTCTTTAGCATTTCGTTGTAGTCGTCATAAACATTGCTTTGATCAAGATTTATCTTTTGAGCAAACTGTTCGGCATCCTTTCTGGTGCGATTTACAAGTGCTGCAATTTCATATTTATCACTTAATTCAAGAAGTGCGGGGTAGTGAAGCCTTTCCCACGCATATCCGGTCCCGATAACACCTAATCTTATCTTTTTCAAGGAAGCACCTCCGCATAAAATTACTTATAGATAACCGACTGATTATCAGTAAGCATTAGTTTATTTTTATTATTTGTATTGAATCTTTTATTATTCGCAGTACACAGGAGATTTCCATTCCGGATACATAGCATTTTCTATACAACGTACAGCATATGTTGCAAGACGTGCTCCTTTAGTCTGATCAAAGGTAGAAATGGCCTTAATCAGACCTATGGTTCCAATTGATATGAGGTCATCGCTATCATAACCTGAAGAATTGTATTTTTTTACAATATGGGCTACAAGCCTCAAGTTCCTCTCTATTAGAATATTTCTGGCCTCTTCGCTTCCATTCTTAAATTTACCCAGATACTCAAGTTCTTCCTCATGTGATAATGGTTGTGGAAATGAATTTCCATTCGAGACATAGCCTATCAAAAAAACTGCACTATTTAGGATACTAGCAACCATTGGAAATAAGACAGATAACAAGCTGGGCACCTCCTAAAAATAGGTTACTCTATAAATATATGATATTGAGTATTATATGTGTGCATGTTTTTTTCTCTTTTATTGCTTCACTTTTTACGTCGAAAAATTTCTTCTGCTATTTCCTTGAATATGGGGGCTGCAGCTTGTCCTCCACTTTTCCCGTTTTCCACAAAAACAGCGATGGAAAACTTGGGATTATTTCCCGGAAAATAACCTGCAAACCATCCATGCACAACCTTTTCACCATTTATATAAACACCAGTTTCTGCACTGCCGGTTTTTCCACATGCAATAAAATTTTCTTCAGGTTTGGCTTTTATGCCGGTTCCATGGTCAACTGCGGCTTCCATCATTTCCTTTATCTTATCTGCCGTATTTTTAGATATAATCCTGTTCCAACCTGATTTCCTAATTTTTCTTATCTCATTTCCATCCGAGTCTATTATTGAATCAACAATATTGACTTGATTCCTTATCCCTCCATTGGCTACTGTAGCAATCATATCTGCAACCTGAACAGGCGTTGCCATTACTCCTCCCTGTCCTATGGATATATTGGCTATATCACCGTTTGTATAGCTGCCATCAATTGGCGGAATATTACCTCCTGCCTCGTCAACACCTTGAGCTCCTATTCCTGTAATCCTGCCAAATCCAAACTTTTGAGCCATTTCTATAAGCCTTTTAGATCCTATATCAATTCCAAGCTCTATGAAATAAGGATTACAAGAGTTGGCAAATGCCTCATCAAATCCAATTTTTCCATGCCCTCCCTTTTCAAATGATGAACACTTAAACTCCCTATCTCCAAGCTCTATAACTCCATTACAAGTATAATCATCAATTAACCGGATCTTGGACTCTAATGCTGCAGCTGTACTAACCACTTTAAAAACAGATCCTATATTGTAGGATGCAACCGCTCTATTAAATAGCTCATTATAAGGACTTTTGAGGTAGCTTCCCACATCATTCTGGTTAAACTCAGGACTGCTTGTTATGGCAACAATGTCACCTGTATTTACATCTTCCACAACTACAGCACCCGCTACTCCATATTTTGCCATTATATCTTCTGCTATTTTCTGGATACGATAATCAATAGTAAGCTTTATATTAAGCTTACCATCTTGGGCTCCAGCTCTTTTTATCCTGCAGCCGATTCCCTGTAAAATCTCATCATTTGCATTGGTTACAATCCTTATAGAGTTATCAGTCGAAGCTTTTAATTCATTATCATAGAATTTTTCCAAACCTGCTGCCCCAACCTGGTCGGTTTTATTCAAGTAACCTAAGACATGGGCCAATATCGGAAACTCTCCATATCTTTTTAATTTATTTATAACCGATACACCATTTCCCTTTATATTCTGAGCATCATTTACTTTATCTTCCTGAACCTCAATGATTATGGGTGCCTTTTTGCATTCTATCTCTCCTTTTAACTTTTCAACACTCATATCTAAAACATCTGACAGCTTTTCAATATATTCATTCTTTCCCCTTAACATTAAAGGTTCAAGTACAAGCAAACTCTCCATCGACCTGTTTGTAAATGGTATAAGATTTCTGTCAACAATGCTTCCTCTTGGCTTTTCTATGGTAGCAGTTGATATTCTTTGTCCCGAAGCTTGAGAATCCAGCCTTTGCCCTTGAAAAATCTGTATATAAAATATTCTTAATGTGAGAGATACGAATGCAATTGTAAAAAAACTAATAATAAATCCGAATCTTTTAGTTAATGACATAAAAAACCTCTTTCCAGGTAATTTCTCTTATTTTTTCCTGGAAAGAGGTTGTATATTCATAATATATCAGGCTTTTTTTCTGAGCATTGTAAACTTTTCAACAGGCTCTTCCATATGCATATATAGTATCATCTGAGGATGCGGTGCTACATCTATGTCATTACCTTCCTCATCCTTCATACCTTTAATTTTCTGTGTAAAATACTTTCCTATAGGCCTAACCACTTCAATCTCATCCCCAACGAACATCCTGTTTCTCTGTTCTATTTTAGCAATACCGGTATTACTATCATAATCCAGTACTATTCCAATAAACTCATATTCTCTGATATATGAGCTTGTATGGTATATCTGTCCCTTCCCGGTAGGTTTACCGAGATAAAAACCTGTTGAATACTCCCTATGGCTTGCCTTCGAAAGATCCTCCATCCAATGGGGATCAAAGCTGTAATTCTCGGGATCCTCATAATATGCATCAATAGCATCTCTGTAAGCTTTAACAATAGTTGCAACATAATACGAGCTTTTCATACGTCCTTCTATTTTTAAGCTTGTTATACCTGTCTTTATGATATCTGGAATATATTCTATCATACACAGGTCCTTTGAATTATATATAAAGGTTCCCCTTTCATTCTCGAAAACCGGCATATACTCGCCAGGTCGTTTTTCTTCCACCAGATGGTACTTCCATCTGCATGGATGTGCACAATAACCCTTGTTGGAATCACGACCAGCCATATAGTTGCTTAATAAACACCTTCCCGAATATGATATGCACATTGCACCATGTACAAATATCTCAAGTTCAAGGTCCTCCGGCAGCTTTCGGCGAATTTCCCCTATTTCAGAAAGTGATAGTTCTCTCGCCAAAACAATCCTTCTTACACCATGATCATACCAAAACTTTGCACTCATCCAATTGGTATTATTCGCCTGGGTGCTTAAGTGGACCTCCATATCAGGTGCGTTTTCCTTTACTATGTAAAATGTACCCGGATCAGATAGTATCACCGCATCAACACCCAAATTTTGCGCTTCAACAATAAAATGAGGCATTTTAGCCAAATCTTCATTATGGGGAATTATATTCATTGTCAGGTAAACCTTTTTACCTCTTTCATGGGCAAATTTAATTCCTTCCTCCATATCCTCCCGGCTGAAGTTTTCAGCTGAAGCCCGAAGACCAAATTCTTCTCCCCCTATATAGACAGCATCTGCACCATAAAGAACAGCCATCTTTAGTTTTTCAAGACTTCCTGCCGGTGCCAGCAATTCCACTTTTTCCATACCTACATCTCCCATGCTTACTTTTTATAACTCAATGCTACTCCATCGCCTACAGGCAATATGCTGGTATCAAGCTCCTCATTCTCACATATGGAGCTTAGAAAATCCCTCAGTCTTTTCACAATAGTTTTCTTTCTTCTTACAACTAAATCATCATTTGCTACCATACCCTTGTACAGCACATTATCGGAAAACAAAAGGCCACCCTTATTGAGCATTCTCATACATTCGGGCAAAAACTCAGGGTACTGCCCCTTTGCTGCATCTAAAAAAATCATATCGTATTTTTTATCAAGACATCTAAGGACTTCAACAGCATCTCCCACTATGATATTTACCGTATTCTCAAGGCCGGCTCTTTTTATGTTTATTTGGGCACGTTCTATCATGAGCTCATACCTGTCCACTGTATCGATCTTTCCGCCCTCATCCAAAACCTTTGATAAAATGATGGCAGAATAACCTATAGCCGTACCAACCTCCAGTATTCTCTTGGGCTTAAGAAGCTTTCCTGTAACCAAAAGCAGCTTTGCAACCTCCGGCTGGATTATGGGTACATGGTTTTCCTTTGCAAAGTCCTCAAGCTCCTTTAGTATACTGTCATTTTCCTTAATAGTATTCCTTATATAATTATTTATATAGTCATAATTAATCATAATAAATTAACTCTCCAGCATTTCCCAGGCATTAAAAAATTGTGAGGTACAAGACCTCACATAGATTAAATGCGATTAATCTTTTATATTTATCTTCTGCTAAATGTAAGATTAATAACGCATTTAATGTAGAAAGCATTTCTATTATTCCTCAATACTGTAAATCCAGTCTTCTTTAAGTATCAATTAAACATTCCATACTTTTTGACAGCAGCCTGATGCTGACTTAAGGTTTTAGAAAACTCATGGGTACCGTCTCCCTTAGCCACAAAGTAATAATAATCTGTTGTTTCAGGCTCTAAAGCTGCTTCAATGGATTCCTTCCCGGGACAACATATAGGACCTGGCGGTAATCCTTCATGCAAATATGTGTTATAGGGATCGTCAATCTTTGTGTCGGCTTCTGTCAGCTTTGGTTTGACCTGACCGGTCTTGTTCAATAGTATATATTGTATTGTTGCACAGGACTGGAGCTTTTTATGTGCAGGGTCCTTGCTCTTCAACCTGTTATAAAAAACCCCCGATATAAGCCTTCTTTCCTCATATTCCTTAGCTTCTCTCTCAATTAATGATGCGAGAATAATGACTTGATCCACCGTTAAACCTAATGCCTCTGCTTTGTCATAATACTCAGGCTTGAAAATTTCATCAAATCTCGAAAGCATACGATCTATTATGGCTTTCTCTCCAGCCTTTACATCAAAATTGTAAGTATCAGGGAACAAATAACCTTCCAGCTTTTTTTCTCTATTAGGTATATTCTTTAAAAATTTGTAATCAAATTTCTCACTGGACGCTACGCTGGCAAATTTCTCCTTACTGATAAGATTAGCTTTGTTAAGCGTATCTGCAATCTGATTAAATGTATACCCTTCAGGTATTAATACCTTTGAAGTAACAGGGTCACTGGATAAAATCCTCATCATAGAATCATAATCCAATTCTTTGCTCAATATATGAGTTCCCGACTTGTATGTTCCATCAAATCCGTTTATCTTTGATAACATCTTAAACATAAAGGTATTTTTAATTATGCCTTCTTCAGCGAGCTTATCTATAATCTGAGCTGATGTAGCACCCCTCGGAATTTCAAACTCTATACTCTTATCTGCAGGAATGACGGGTAATGGTCTATCAAGACTATCATCCTGATTTGACAAAACATAATTGTACGAAAACGCAGCACCAATAAAAAATGTACAAATAAGAAATACAAATATTACAAATCTTATTATGAACTTTTTCTTTTTAACTGTTTTTTTAGAATTACCCAAATCAACCACCACTTTACATAATAATCCATAATTTAAATTAATCCATTTAAATTATTTTTAACCTATATTAAATACATTATTAATCTTACATTTAGCAGAGCAAAATAACGAACGCTTTAACGGAATTTTGCGATAGATAAATGTAAAAGATTAATCGTATTTATTATAATTTGCTTTTATATTTTGCTCTCATTTCTGTATCGAGAATTCTCTTTCTAATCCTTATATTCTTTGGTGTAATCTCAACAAGTTCATCGTCAGCTATAAACTCAAGGCATTGTTCAAGACTCATCAAACGGGGCGGTGTAAGCCTCAATGCTTCATCTGAACCGGATGCTCTCATGTTTGTTACATGTTTCTTTTTACAAACATTGATAACAATATCCTCAGCTCTGGCATTTTCTCCAACAACCATACCCTCATATACTTTAATACCGGGATCAATGAATAATGTCCCTCTGTCCTGAGCATTGTAAAGCCCGTAAGTTACAGCCTCTCCATCTTCCCAGGCGACGATGGAACCCCTTTGCCTTCCAAATATTTCTCCTTTATATGGCTCATATCCATGGAAAATGTGATTCATAATTCCATTTCCTTTTGTGTCTGTCATAAACTCTGATCTATAACCTATAAGGCCCCTGGCCGGGATATTGAATTCAAGCCTCATATATCCCTGGTTGGATGAGTGCATATTTATCATCTCGGCTCTTCTTGAACCTAACTTCTCCATTACAACACCCATAAACTCCTCGGGAACATCAATGGTCAAATGTTCAATAGGCTCATGTTCAACACCGTCAATTTCCTTAAAAATAACCTTTGGCTTGGATACCTGGAACTCATATCCCTGTCTTCTCATTGTTTCAATGAGTATTGAAAGATGCAGTTCACCTCTTCCCGACACCTTGAATGAGTCTGGCGACTCTGTTTCTTCAACCCTTAAGCTTAAATTTGTTTCAAGCTCCTTAAAAAGCCTGTCCCTTAAATGTCTAGATGTTACAAATGTGCCTTCACGACCGGCAAACGGACTGTTGTTAACACTGAAGGTCATTGAGATGGTAGGCTCATCTATTTCAATAAACGGAAGGGCTTCAGGACAATCAACATCACATATTGTCTCGCCAATCGTAATATCGCCGACCCCCGAAACTGCTACGATGTCACCATAGGTTGCCTCACTTGCTTCAACCCTTCTCAACCCTTCAAACAAATAAAGCCTGCTTATTCTGGTATTTACAATTGATCCGTCTATCTTGCAGGTAACAGCTTGCTGTCCAACCTTGATTGTTCCTCTTTCAACCCTTCCAATAGCGATCCTTCCAACATACTCGTCATAGTCTATACTTGACACTAAAAGCTGCAATGGTTCTTCTGAAGACCCCTTTGGTGAAGGAACATTTTTTAGTATAGTTTCAAATAATGGCTCCATATTTGTGCTTCCATCATTTAAATCAAACTTTGCGTAACCTTCTCTTGCAGATGCATATGCAACCGGAAATTCCAATTGCTCATCATCGGCACCAAGCTCAATAAATAATTCCAAAACCTCATCAATAACTTCTTCCGGCCTTGCCTCAGGCCTGTCAATTTTATTGATAACCACTATTGGCTTCAAGCTAAGCTGCAATGCTTTTCTAAGTACAAATCTAGTCTGCGGCATTGGTCCGTCAAACGCATCAACCAGAAGCAGAACCCCGTCAACCATCTTTAATATACGTTCCACTTCACCACCAAAGTCTGCATGTCCAGGTGTATCTACTATGTTTATTTTGGTATCCCTGTAGCATACAGCTGTATTCTTTGCAAGAATGGTTATTCCTCTCTCCCTTTCAAGATCATTAGAGTCCATAACCCTTTCCTGAATCTGCTCATTTTCTCTAAATATACCGCTCTGTCTCAGCATAGCATCAACAAGGGTAGTTTTACCGTGGTCAACATGTGCGATAATTGCAATATTTCTTAAATTTTCTCTAATACTATTCACAAAAATCCCTTTCTATCACAAAAATTTCCAATTATACTCACAATAGATTAAATTCATTAATCCGAGATTATGTTATACAATTGTTACCGGACATAATTCATATACTATAAATTACGTGCAAGAAATTATACCATATTATTTAAAATGAAACAAGGTACATAAAAACAAAGGTATATATGTTTTTCAATAATCTTTTTATACCTTATCTTATACATGGCAGAAAATAATAATAATAAATTTAAATAAATTGCACATTTTAATACAATAAGGAAGCAAAGATAATATGGAGGTATGTATGAATACTCATATACACGAATACAAAATAGATTCGAAAACTGCAAAAGGGCATAAACACAGGATAAAAGGATATACCGACAGTATGCTTGGAATAGATTCATTCCATATACATTTTTTTTATGGTGTGTCATCATATAGCAATCACACCCACTATTTTTCAGGTTTTACAGGATTTCCAATCAAAACTGCTAACGGCCATGTTCATAAGATAGAGGATATTTTAGAAACCAACAACATGCATGAGCATTTATTGAAAGGCTATACCTTTGAAGATATAGCCTTCATAAACAGCCCGAAATTAAAGGGAGCCTTCATATAAAATTATTCATGCTTTACTGCTACCACTCACCTTGAATCTCCGCATTTCTATGGTCTGTATCAAAATTAGACCTATCAAAATAATTTGCCATAGTTCCGAATGTAGTGTCCACATTGATCCATTTATTCTCATCGGGAGAATAAACCTGATTCCATGCATGATCTCCCCATGCAACACCACTGTAACCAAGCCCTGTAATTAGACGAACCTTTAGCCCTACTGCCCTGCACATTGAAATATACAGGCAGGAATAATCAAAACAGATTCCCTTTCTGGTTTTAAATGCTACTATGGAGCCTGATTCTATTCCCTTAGGATTAATACTTACTCTTTCAGCTTTGTCGTAATCGTACGTGAGATTTTTTGTAATCCATTTATATATCTTTTGTGCTTTTTCATAATCGTTTTTTCCGTCTTTTGTAATACTCATTGCAGTATTATCAATTTCATCATTTGATTTAATTGCCTGATCAAGTGTAACACCATTGAAGTACTCGATAACTCTAACATTTTGTCCCGCTATTTTTTTGATAAATTCTCCAATATCCCCATTATTGCCGTTTGGAACAGATATATGGTTCTCTCCATTTGTACTGCTAAAAGAGTCATTTAAAAGCACAGGAATTTTCTTGGCGATACTTGAATCCAAAATAGGTGTAAGACCATTATCATATATAAAGTTGTAGGCAGTAGATTCCCTCATATATTGGGATAATTGGGGGTGCTGGTAATAATAATTAAAGAAATTTAATCCCAATGCCATTATGAGAATTATTAATATTGATCTGGGGATCTGTACCATACCTCCAATAAACATTTTAATCCCATTGCCTAGAGGACTGAGCACCTTATATACTGCCTCAGATATAGGAGCAATAATAAACCTGTAAATCAATTCCTTTATCGGCCACATTAAAATGAGAAGCAACGCCAGTATGATTGGAACAATAAAAACATATGCCAGTATATCCCTCCCTGTAAACACATTTTTTAGTCCAGGGGGTATCATTTCGTATATTTTTAGAAAAACTACCGAATCATGTTCAAAGTATATTTTTTTAGTTAAATATACCGATGCAATGAGCAAAAGGATAAGCTCTATATTTTCAAAGAGGGATTCAAGTGAAAAATAAATTCTCTCTCTTGTAAATGGCCTTAAAGCACCTGATATAATGGGCAATAAGAAAATTAATACAAATGCAACTGTTACAAAGTTTATTTCCATTTGTAAATCTCCATTCCATATCTTTTATTGCATGAACAGCGTTTCAAAAAAACGCCTCACTAACCAGTCAATCATTACTTATATAATACTACTTTTTTATGTTTTTTGTATATGATTAATTTTTTTCTTGCATTTCATTAAAAATCATAGTATCATTAAAAATAAGTAAAATTTAATAAATTAACTTCAGATAATAATGGCAAAGATGTCTATTATTTTTTGAGGATAGCAAAAAGAGTAAACGAGGGCGTTTTGAATTACTATAATTCGCTCTTTTTATTTTGCTCTAAAGTATGCTATCATATTGTATAATTAGAAAGGGGTTAAAATATGATTCCATCAGAAATTTTTGGTTCAAAAGTATTTAATGATGCAACTATGAGAGAACGTTTGCCTAAAGCCACATATAAAGCATTAAAAAAGACAATTGATGAAGGTCTTCCGCTCGATCCGGCTGTGGCAGAAGTTGTTGCAAGTGCTATGAAGGATTGGGCAATAGAAAACGGTGCAACCCATTTTACTCACTGGTTCCAGCCAATGACAGGAATAACTGCCGAAAAGCACGACTCTTTTATCTCCCCAACTTCAGATGGAAAGGTTATACTTGAGTTTTCCGGCAAAGAATTGATTAAAGGTGAGCCCGATGCGTCATCTTTCCCGTCCGGCGGCTTAAGAGCAACCTTTGAAGCTAGAGGATACACTGCCTGGGATTGCACTTCACCTGCTTTCATAAAGGATAATTCTTTATGTATTCCCACTGCATTCTGCTCATATACAGGTGAAGTGTTGGATAAAAAAACGCCTCTGCTTCGTTCAATGGAGGCTATTAGCAAGCAGGCACTGCGAATTTTAAAAATCTTTGGAAACACAACTGCTAAAAGTGTTATAACTACTGTCGGTCCTGAACAGGAATATTTCCTTGTAGACAAAAAATTATACGATGAACGCAAGGACCTTATATTTACAGGACGTACACTTTTTGGGTATATGCCTCCTAAAGGACAGGAAATGGAAGATCATTATTTCGGTTCAATAAAGGAAAGAGTATCTGAATACATGAAAGAATTGGATGCTGAATTATGGGCACTCGGAATATCTGCAAAGACAAAGCACAACGAAGTCGCTCCTGCACAGCATGAATTGGCTCCAATTTTCTCAACAACAAACATTGCAACTGACCATAATCAGCTTACTATGGATCTTATGAAAAAAGTAGCATTAAGGCATGGTCTTGTGTGTTTGCTCCATGAAAAGCCTTTTGCAGGGGTAAACGGTTCAGGCAAACACAACAACTGGTCCTTAGCTACAAACGACGGGCAAAACCTGCTGGAGCCCGGAAATACTCCACATGAAAACGCACAATTTTTAGTATTTCTCTGTTCAGTAATAAGGGCAGTTGATGAATATGCAGATTTATTGAGGCTATCCGCTGCAAATGCCGGAAATGACCACCGTCTTGGTGCAAATGAAGCACCTCCTGCAATAATTTCAATATTCCTTGGTGAACAGCTTACAGATATTCTTGATCAGATTGAAAACGGCGGTGCCAAAAGTTCAAAATGCGGTGGAGAATTGACAATTGGTGTCACTACTCTTCCTCCTCTTCCTAAAGACACTACTGACAGGAACAGAACATCACCATTTGCTTTCACCGGAAACAAATTTGAATTTAGAATGGTGGGATCATCCCAGTCAATATCCGGAGCCAATTTTGTATTAAATACAATTGTTGCTGAAATATTAAGTCAGGTTGCTGACAGGCTTGAAGGCTCGCAAGATCTTAACAAAGATGTTCAAAATCTGCTTCAGGAAATGGTTAAGAATCATAAAAGGGTTATATTCAATGGTAACGGATACTCAGATGAATGGGTTACCGAAGCTGAAAATAGAGGTCTTCCAAATATCCGTTCAACTCCTGATGCTATTCCTGTTCTTATTTCAGAAAAAAATATTTCTGTACTGAGTAAACACGGAGTACTTACCAGAGCAGAATGCGAATCACGTTATGAAATCAACCTTGAAAACTATATCAAGACAATTAATATAGAGGCTTTAACTACACTTGAAATAGCAAACCGCCAGATTGTTCCGGCAGTAATTGCTTTTACAACCGAACTTGCCAATTCAATAAATTCCATAAAGAGTACAGGTGTCCAGGCCGATATTTCAGCTCAGACAGAGCTTTTGACTGAAGTTTCTTCTTTGCTGGCCTCTTTGAGGAATAACATAAAAGTTCTTCAGGAGGTTACCGAAAAAGCTTCCAATTTACATGGAGACTCATACCATCAAGCATGCTACTACAGGGATAGCGTATTTACACAGATGGCTGCAGTGAGAGCTGATGCTGACAAACTCGAAACACTGGTTGATTCAGATTTGTGGCCAATACCCACATACAGCGATCTTCTCTTCAATGTGTAATATTTACCACAGTTTCCTAGACTCACAAAACCGCGTGTTGCTTTATAACATCTATATTATGGTAAACAAAAAAAGGGCTTTTGCCCTTTTTTATGTTTATCAAAATAAATAGTTTATTAAAATTGTCATTGAAAAATTTCTAGAAATTCATACCCATTTTTAATGCTTCCATTTCTTCAGGTATCATATGATGTTTTTTAGCCGGTAAAACCTTCTTAAGTGACGCTTCAAAACTCTCGGTAGAAATTACTTTTGTATGAGCAATGAGCTTTCCAAGAAGAATTATGTTGGCATATGTTACATTACCCATCTCATCAGCCATTTTGCTGGCGGGAATCCTGTAAACCGTCACATCTTTCCTCTTTACCTCAATATCTACCAACGAACTGTCCACTATGATAACTCCGCCTTCTATAACAACATTTTCAAACTTCGTAAGAGAAGGACCATTCATAACAATAAGTGATGAAGCAAAATTTAAAATTGGGGATGCTACAGGTTCATCGGATATTACCACGCTGCAGTTGGCTGTTCCTCCTCTCATTTCAGGTCCATATGAGGGAAGCCATGAGACATTCTTTTTCTCAATTAACCCTGCGTTTGCCAATACTCTTCCGGCAGACAAAATACCTTGTCCGCCAAAGCCTGCTATAATTATCTCCTCTTTTATCATTATACTACACCTCCAGATCCTTACCCTTGAAATTACCCAAGGGATAATGCGGCATCATATTGTCCTCAAGCCATTTAATAGATTCAACCGGACTTAGCCCCCAGTTTGTAGGACATGTGGATAGAATCTCAACAAGAGAAAAGCCCTTGTTGGCAATCTGGATCTGGAAAGCTTTTTTAATTGCTTGTTTGGCATTTTTTATGTTTTTTATGTCATTTACAGCAACTCTTTCTAAGTACACTGCACCATCAAGGCTTGACAGCATCTCACACACTCTTATTGGAAAACCATGGGCTTCTGACTTTCTTCCAAATGGAGTAGTCATTGTAACCTGATTAATAAGGGTAGTTGGTGCCATTTGGCCTGATGTCATTCCATAAATGGCATTATTAACAAATATTGTAGTAATCTTTTCTCCCCTTGCTGCAGCATGAACTATCTCTGCAGTACCTATTGCTGCCAAATCTCCATCTCCCTGATAGGTAAAAACAACATTGTTGGGATTGGCTCTCTTGACTCCGGTTCCAACTGCAGGTGCACGTCCATGTGCAGCCTGTACCATATCACAATTAAAATACTCATAATTGTTATAAGTACACCCAACAGGTGAAATCCCAACCGTTTTTCCTTCTATCTGAAGCTCATCTATAACTTCTGCAATAAGTCTGTGAATGATACCATGAGTACATCCGGGACAATAATGCATTGATACATCTTTTAATGCATGAGGTCTTTCAAAAACTGTAGACATTTTTATTTTCCCTCCTAAAATTCAAATCAACCCTTTAATATTTCCTTGATTTTATTTAAAATTTCTTGCTGGGACGGTATCATACCACCCATTCTTCCATAAAAATGGACTTCTCTTTTTCCATTTACCGCCATACGCACATCCTCAACCATCTGTCCTGCGTTCATTTCTACTGTCAGGAAAGCTTTTGGTACTTCTGCATACTTTTGGAACTCGCTGACAGGGAAAGGCCAAAGTGTAATGGGCCTTATCAGGCCTACCTTAATTCCTTCTTTTTCTGCCATTGTTATAACATTTTTTATAATTCTTGCAACAGTTCCGAACGCTGAAACAATGATATCTGCATTTTCACAGTTATATGTTTCAACCCTGATCTCTTTAGATTCTATTTCCTTATACTTAGCCTGAAGCTTTAAATTATGCTTTTCCATCTTCTCAGGATCAATATATATTGAAGTGATAACATTGTTGTCCCTAGTCATTTCGGTTCCGGTAACAGCCCAATTTTTATCAACTTTTATAATTTCTTCACTGTCTTTAAACTCTACAGGCTCCATCATCTGGCCTAATATACCGTCTCCCATTATCATGGTGAGGATTCTGTATCTATCAGCTATGTTAAATGCTTCAACTGTAAGCTCATAAAGCTCCTGAACACTGCATGGTGCTAAAACCACCATCTTGTAGTCACCATGTCCGCCGCCCTTGACAGCCTGAAAGTAATCACACTGTGCAGGTAATATTCCTCCGAGCCCCGGTCCGGTACGAACTATATTTACTACAACAGCAGGCAGCTCCGCACAGGATGCATACGAAATACCTTCCTGTTTTAAGCTTATACCCGGACTTGATGATGATGTCATAACCCTCACACCTGCACTTGCAGCACCGTAAACCATATTTATAGCAGCAACCTCACTCTCAGCCTGCAAAAATGTTCCGCCTTCCTGCGGCATTCTCTTTGCCATATAGTGAGCTATTTCTGTTTGTGGAGTAATAGGATAACCGAAGTAATGCCTGCAGCCAGCTCTCAACGCTGCTTCGCCTATTACTTCGTTTCCCTTCATTAGAATTTTTTCTCCCATCAAATATATCCCCCTTTCTACTTATATAACATTTACTTTTCTACCTCAATAACTACATCCGGACAGATGGTAGCACAAAATGCACACCCGATACACTTATCCATCTCTTTTACACCTGCAGGATGAAACCCCTTGGTATTGAGTTTATCGCTATTAATTATAACTATTTTTTTAGGACAGACCTCTACACATAACTTGCAGCCCTTACACTTTTCTTCGTTAAACTTTACCTTAGCCATAATACCCCCCCACTTCATTTTTACAATTTTCAGTTCAAAATCCACTCCGTTTATTATAAAACTCTTTATCCCCAATTGCAAGTTTAGTTGTTTAGTAAGGGTGCATAAATTATATCTGACACATCTTTTGTAAAACACCCTAATTCTTCGCTACAAGTGTTGACACTTCTTCTACACCCATTATCATCCAGTTCAAACGG
>Ga0255341_1001957_pt1 | contig 27432 bp, 20 predicted proteins | sample wastewater_treat_8_FD_192418 | JGI IMG/M metagenome (GOLD analysis project Ga0255341, IMG submission 192418) | Wastewater microbial communities from Lulu Island WWTP, Vancouver, Canada - plant12 | ecosystem: Engineered > WWTP > Wastewater > Unclassified | place: Canada: Vancouver, British...
TTATGCAACAAAAACTATCACCACGGGAGAAGGCGGTATGGTCGTTACAAAAAATGACGAGCTTGCACAGCGTATGAAAACAATGCGCCTACACGGTATAGACCGCCCCGTTTGGGATAGATATAGTTCACCAAAAGCTTCCTGGCTCTATGATGTTGTAGAAGCGGGCTATAAATATAATCTGCCTGACATTCTAGCAGCAATAGGAAGGGAGCAACTAAAAAAAGTTTTTTTTCTATATGAACAAAGAAAAGAAATTGTTGATAGTTACAATGCAGCATTTGCTCACTGTAATTGGATTATTCCCCCACCGGATGGAATAGGAAACGCCTGGCATTTATATTTTTTACAGTTGGATTTAGAAAAACTAACTATAGATCGCGATAGCTTTGCCTTAGAATTGCAAGAAAATGGAGTGAGCGTTTCCGTGCATTTTATACCGCATTATCATATGAGCTACTGGAAAAAAAGAGGCTTAGAAGTAAAAGACTTTCCAGAAAGTGAAAAAAAATTTAACTCGACGCTTTCACTACCACTTTGGCCAGGGATGACAAAAAAAATGGCAAACTTTGTTATAGATAGGGTAAAAGAAATTGGGGAGAAGGCCTATGTGCGCTAAGACTCAAAAAAAACAATTTGAGTTTATTAATTCCTACTATAGCGATTTAAGTCTTGATGAACAAGTGATTGCACTCATTGTACGAAGCCCAGTAGCAAGCGGAACTATTCGCTCTATTAGTCATCCCTCGCTGCCTGAAGGCTATAGCATCCTTACAAAAAAAGATTTACGCTGGGAAACAGATATGCAGATACTCGATACAAAGATCCCCCTTCTTGCCTATGAAAAAATTTCATATGAAGGTGAAGCTATCGCAATTGTTTGTGGCCCTTCTATTCATGTAGCAAGGCGCATTATTGCAGGATTACAGATTCAATTTACTGAGGCCATTGAAGAGGAGTCAAATCCAGAAGAGAATATCGTCTTGCACGACATATTTACACGATCAATCGATACAGGTCAAAACAAAAAGCAAACAGGTTCTGAAACAGAATCGCTAAAAGACGAAACAATCTACACAATAGATAAAACTTATTCAACAAAGATAAAACATGAATTTTACAAAGAAAGTACTGGTTGTCTTGTTGAGTTTTCAAAAAACAATGTGACTATTTTTACGCCAAGTTTATGGGCACAAAACCTCGTTGAAAATGTTTCTGCTATAACAAATATCCCAGAAGAATTCATTTCTATAAAAAAAACCATATCGCATCATCTCAATGAATCAAATATTTGGGCAGAAACATATATTGCCTGTCTTGCAAGCTATGCATCGCTTTTTTTGGAAAAGCCTGTTTTTTTACAAATAGAAAAAAAAGATGAAATTCCTTTTTTTTATAATAGTCCAGAATTTTCAACATCTTTCAATGTCTCATTTACTCCTGAAGGAAAAATTTTATCGATTGATGCGCATTGTCAAATTGATTGTGGTGCCTTTCCAGTTTTTAAAGAAGAAATCATAAATAGAACAAAGGTTGCTTGCATAGGCGCATATAGTATCCCAGAACAAAAGATACGCGTCGATATTCTTAAAAGCGCAAAGCCCCCCCTTTCGATAGATATAAATGCTGTTGATTCACATGCACAGTTTGCAATTGAAGTGCTTATGCAAGACATTGCTATGAAGCTAGAAGTCTTTCCTCATGAAGTACGCTTAAAAAATATTGAGCCCGATCAAAGCGGGATTCTTGATTTAGGTGCCGAGGAAATACCTTCTCTCATTGAAACATCCATAGATAAATCACAATTCCTTCGCCGTTACGCAACCTATAATCTTGTTTCGCAGGACCCAGAGCTCTTTTTAAAACATAAACCCTGCCGAGGAATTGGTATGAGTATTGGTTTTCAAGGAAGTAGTTTTGCTTCATCAATCCTCGAAAATAAAAGAAAAGAGCTTTCCCTCACTTTAAGAACAGATGAATCTGTTATAATACACGCCCATACTCATTCTAAAAAAATTGCAAATATTTGGAAACAAATGGCTGCACAAGAGCTTTCTATTCCTCCTGAAAAAATAAAACTTGACCCTTCTTATGCGGTTTTAAGTGATGCCTTCCCTTCTACAATTCATAGAAATATCAATATAACAACATCCCTCATAAAAAGATGTGCAAAAGGTATAGAAGCAAAACGTTTTCACGAAGCTTTACCTATCGTAGAAAAAAAAGCTATTTATACGCAAAGACCTAAAACATGGAACTTAAAAAAACTAGAAGGAAAGCCGTATTTTTCTTATGCTTGGGCTTCAGCAGTAATAGATTTAGAAATAGATAGCTATAGTTATGAAGTTTTAATAAAAAAAGTATGGGTTACAATTCATGCGGGGAAAATATTAAATCGAGAAGATGCCGAAAAATCAGTAAAGAAAAATATACAGCAGCAGCTATCTCGCTACCTTCCCGAGGAAAGCTATGTAAGCTTTTTGATAGATCTGCACTTTATAAGCTCTGAAGATGACCCCAAAGAAATAGGTTCTTTGATGAACAATATTATTCCCTCTGCGCTTCATTCAGCCCTTACCCTTGCATTGCAAAAGCCCATTCCACAACTTCCCCTCGTCCATGATAGCGTATTTAAATTGATTAAAGGAAAAGAAAATGAAAATACAATGCATTCTTAATGGAAAGCTAACCTTAATCGAAACAGAAGTTCAAGATCTTTTAAGCGATAGCTTGCGTAAAAATGGCTTACTATCGGTTAAAAACGGTTGTTATCAGGGGAAATGTGGTGCCTGTACTATTTTACTCAATAAAAGACCTGTTCCCTCTTGCTTGGTGTACACCTCCTCCCTCAATAACGATGAAGTTGAAACGCTCGAATATTTTTACAAGTCCGAGGATTATCAAGATATAGAAGAAGCATTTGTCATATTGGGCATAAAACTCTGTGGATTTTGTAACGCGGGTACCCTTTTTACACTCTATGATATATTGCAAAGATCGAAGCAGTTTCAAAAAAAAGAATTAGAAACAAAAATTAGAACCATCAATTGTGATTGTGTGGAAGAAGAAAGTTTATTGAAGGCGGTCCTTCTTGCAAAACAAATAAAAGATAGAAGACTTGGCGAGGAAATAAAAAAATATGGAAAAAGATAAGTTAGATTTTGAAAAAAACATACAAGTTATAAGCGCACAAAATCTTGAAGAGCTTTTTTATTTTCAAAAGTCAGTACGAGATCTATATATTGTTGGTGCAGGAACAACAAAAGAACATTTAAGCAATTCTCACAAAGGCATAAAATCAATCCTCTTTACAAGAACTATTACTGACCTATGCCAAATAGAAAAAAAAGAACGCTACATCGATATTGGCTCAGCAAGCTCTCTCGCTCAAATCCTAGAGCTCGGTGAAAAAATTATTCCCAAGGTATTTTATGATGCACTTAAAAGTATCGCAAACCCATTTATAAAAAATCTTGCTACAATTGGTGGAAATATTTGTTATACGAAAAAAAGACTCACCCTTTTTTCACCGCTCCTCGCCCTTGAAGCAGGCCTAGAATTTAAAGCGTCCGCTTCTGATACCCTGTACATACCTATTTCAAAATTTCATGAAGTTCCCAAGGGCTATTTTCTTTCAAAAATTCGCATTCCCATCGAAGACTGGGATATAAGTATTTTTAAAAAACTTGGTCCACAAGAAACAATAAATGCTTTTTCAGCTTTTTTTACATTTCTCGCACAAATAGAAAAAACCGTTGTCGTCGATGTTCGTATAGCCTTTTGTGGCAATATTAGTTTTAGGCATAAAGAATTGGAAAATAAATTACTAGGGATACGCTTGCCTTTAAGTAACAAGTTTAAAAACGAACTCATACTTGAAGCAGAAGAACTTTACAACCTTCGCTTTGAAGCAGATCAGAAAAAAAATAAGATAGACCTAGATAGCGATGCCTTGTTGAAACAGCAGTATCTCAACTTGCTTTCTTTTTCACTCGATTATCTCAGCTAGATTAGCGAATAAACATTGCATCTCCGTAAGAAAAAAAACGATACTTTTCTTTTATTGCCTCATCGTAGGCTTTAAAAATTTTTTCCTTTCCTGCAAAGGCAGAAACAAGCATGAGTAAGGTTGACTCTGGGGTGTGAAAGTTGGTAAACAATTGGTCAACAAGTTTAAACTCATAGCCAGGATATAAAAAAATAGAGGTTGCAAAGCTTCCTGGAGTAAGGCATTTTTTTTTATCATCCCAGTTTGACTCAAGGCTTCGAACAGAGGTAGTGCCGACTGCAATGATTTTTTTTCCTTCTTTTTTTGCGGCATTTATTTTATCTGCCGTCTCTTCACTGATAGTATAGACCTCTTCGTGCATTGTATGCTCTTCGATTTTTTCAGAGCGAACAGGTAGAAAAGTACCGAGTCCCACATGAAGAGTGAGAAAAGCTGTATCTATTCCTTTGTTTTTTAAAGCTTCTAAAATATCGGGCGTAAAATGTAAACCAGCAGTTGGACAGGCAGAAGAACCAACCTCACTTGCATAAATATTTTGATAGCGGCTTTCATCAAACAAGGCATCCTCGCGTTTAATATAGGGCGGAAGTGGTACGTGACCGAGCCTTTCAAACCAGGCTTCATCTACCGCTACATCAAAGAGGAGGCTACGAAACTCTGTTCCCCTGTCGCTCTCCCGCTCGATAATTTTTGCTTCAGTCCCATCTGAAAAAACATAGCCATGCCCTGGCTTGTGTTTTTTTGCATTGCGAACCATTACCTTCCAAGATCCATCTGCATACTGGTGAATAAATAAAAACTCTACAGTCTGAGAAGAATTTATTTTTTTTGCAAAGAGCCGAGATTTTCTCACCCGTGAATTATTAAAAACTAAAAGGGAGTTTTCATCGACCAATGAAAGAAAGTCAGACATTTTTTTATGTACAAAAAGTGCCGAGTCATCTATGTCCTTATCACGATTTAAAACAAGAAGTCTATCATCTCCTCGTATTTCTGAAGGGTATTGCGCAATACAGTCTTCGGGTAAATTAAAATAAAAGTCGCTCGTTTTCACGCGGTGGTTTTCCTTCTAAGCCTAAATGTGCATAGGCCTTTGCTGTTACAATACGTCCTCGACTTGTCCTTTGGATTAAGCCTGCTTGTATGAGATAGGGTTCGTAATAATCTTCCAAGGTATCAACCGACTCCCCTATCGATATGCTAAGAGTTTCAGCACCGACGGGTCCCCCATCGTATTGCTGGATAATTGTTTTTAAAATATCTCTATCATGTTTTTCTAAACCAAGGGCATCGATTTCAAGACGTTTTAAGGAATCCTGCACAAGCTCAGTATCAATTATATCTTTCCCGGCTACGTGAGCAAAATCCCTCATACGGCGTAAAAGCCTGTTTGCAACACGTGGCGTTCCTCGTGCACAAGAAGCAAGCAAAAGAGCAGCTTCTGTATCAATTTGTATCGATAGGATAGCGCTCGATCGTTTTATAATACGAGAGAGTTCTTCGTCGCTATAATATGAAAAACGCTCCACTATGCCAAATCGGCTGATAAGTGGGCTCGACACATTCCCAGCCTTCGTTGTCGCTCCTACAAGCGTAAAATGCGGTATGGGAATGCGCACCGTCCGTGCTTGGGGTCCCTGCCCTATGACAAAGTCTAGCTCAAAATCTTCCATTGCCATATAAAGCATCTCTTCAATGGCAGGTTTTAAGCGATGAATTTCATCTATGAAAAATACCGTTCGCTCCGTAATTGTCGATAAGATACCGACCAAGTCCTTGGGTTTATCCAAGGCAGGTGCACTTGTTACTTTAAAATCAACCCCTAATTCGCAAGCGGTGATATGTGCAAGGCTTGTCTTTCCCAAACCAGGTGGACCGATTAAAAAAAGATGATCGAGACTTTCCTTTCGAGAAACTGCAGCTTCTATAAAAATAGATAAATTTTCTTTAATCTTCGACTGTCCCATAAATTCATTTAAACTCAAGGGGCGAAGTGAGTTATCTTGAGAATCTTCGGGTAGGTGCATGTCTTGGCGGATAAATGAAGTCGATAGATTGGGGAAGTGTTCCTTTGCAGAATCGTAGAGATAGTTTGTTTCGCCTTGTTTTGATTCGTCCATATCTAGTTAAGCTCCAAAATAGCAGCCTTTAAGAGAGCCTCTTCTTTTTGGCTTTGAGTCAAAGAAGAATCGAGCTTAAGTGCAGCTTTTTTTAAGACAAGGCGAGCGTCTTTTTTATCATAGCCCATATCAGCTAAGGCTTGCACTAAGTCAGCCCATTCTTCCCTAGCCTCTGTTTCTTTTTCGGAGATAAAACGTATCTTTCCTTTCAAGGCAAGCACCATTTTTTGGGCTGTGACTTTGCCAACCCCAGAAATTTTTTCCAGTACAGCCATATTTTCTGTGTCGAGTGCTTCGATAAGTTGTTCATAATGAATGTTTGAAAGAATTTTTATAGCAGCCTTTGGACCTATGCCATTTACCTTGAGTAAGTCAAAAAAAGTTTCGCGCGACTCAAAAGATGCAAAACCAAAAAGTCGCATAGAATCTTCTTTATGATGTAAGTGCGTAAAAACTCTCACCTTTTCACCAACCGCGGGAAGCGATGCAATATCTGTGTCAGGCATTTCTATCTGCCATTCGATACCTGCATTTTCCAAAAGGAGATTTTGAGCTAGTTTTTGACTTATATATCCTGAAAGACTGTGAATCATTTGTTTATTTTACTTGAAAAAAGCTGAAGGTGCAAGAGTTTTGAGAAGGTCTTTTAAAATGAAAAAACCATCTGGAAAAATCCAAATGGTTTTTGGGCGAAGAGGGGATCGAACCCCCGACAACCTGGGTGTAAACCAGGTGCTCTCCCAGCTGAGCTATTCGCCCTTCGATTTGTTTATATTAGCAATATCAAAAAAAAAAGTCAAGTAGTTTAGCCGTTTTTTCTTGTTTTATTGAACACAAAATGATATACTGCATCTTTCTTACCTAACTAAAAAGTAAGACGACCATCTATGGAAAAATGGAGGATAGTATGGAAAAGTTGTTCAAGCTCAATGAGCACGGAACAAATGTACGCAAAGAGGTTATTGCAGGTATAACAACCTTTTTGACAATGGCATACATATTGGCGGTAAATCCCAGTATGCTCGCAGAAACGGGTATGAGTGCAGGTGGTGTTTTTACCGCTACCGTCGTTGCCTCAGCAATTGCAACCTTGGTTATGGCATTTTTAGCGAATCTTCCGGTAGCCCTTGCACCAGGTATGGGGCTCAATGCCTTTTTCACCTACACTGTTGTTTTGGGAATGGGTGTCTCATGGCAAGTTGCCTTGACCGCAGTTTTACTCGAAGGTCTTTTATTTATTGTCCTTTCGTTTTTCAACGTCAGGGAAGCAATAATTAATGCAATTCCTTCCAACCTAAAAAAAGCTGTTGCTGTTGGTATTGGTTTATTTATTGCGCTTATTGGTCTTGCAAACGCAAATCTCGTTGTCAGTGATGCCGGTACAATCATCGGATTAGGTGCTTTAGAAGGAGCTGCACTACTAGCAGTAATTGGTCTTGTTATTACCATTATTTTATATGCACTAAAAGTTCCAGGCTCTATCCTCATTGGTATTATTATAACCACCCTAATCGGTATTCCAATGGGTGTTACAAATATTCCTCATAATTTTAAGATTTTAAGCCTTCCCGAAAAACCAATTTTTATGCAATTTGATTTTTCATCGGTTTTAACATTGAAATTTTTTACTATCTTTTTTACCTTCCTCTTTGTCGATATTTTTGACACAGTAGGAACCCTCGTTGGTGTTACCACGCAGGCAGGTTTAACCGATAAAGATGGAAATATTCCCAAAGTAAAACAAGCGCTTCTTGCAGACGCAGTTGGAACAGTAGCAGGGGCTGCCTTAGGAACATCCACTGTTACAAGTTATGTTGAAAGTACCGCTGGTGTTGCAGCAGGAGGCCGAACTGGCTTAACTTCTGTAGTAACCGCAGGACTCTTCTTGCTCGCTCTCTTTTTATCCCCCTTATTCCTCATCGTCCCTTCAGCAGCAACTGCCCCAGCCCTTATTTTTGTTGGCTTTTTGATGATGAAATCTGTAGTTGGCATCAATTTTGAAGATCCAGCCGAAGGTATTCCCGCCTTTATTTGTATAATCGTTATGCCCTTTGCCTACAGCATTGCAGAAGGTATTGTATGGGGATTGATCGCCTATGTACTATTAAAAGCAGTCACCGGAAAATTCAAAGATATATCTATCATGTCCTGGGTTTTATTTGTAATTTTCATTGCACGCTTCTTTATCAAATAAGAAAATCTCTGAAGATGTATACTTAAATAGACAAAGCTGCCTCTTTTGGGCAGCTTTTTTGTTAGTATTTTTACGTCTAGATAGGCCTAGAGATTTTCTAAGAGCCAGGACTTAAAGACTTCGTAATTATTTTCCATAGGAAGAGCGGTATTTGGTAAATATAATACTTTTTCTAAACGATCTGGCATAACAGGTTCTCTTCCAATTGCAGTTTGTACGATATCGCCAAATTTTGCAGGGTGTGCAGTTTCAAGCAAAACCCCAACAGCCTTATTTTCGATGATTTTTTGTGCCCATGAAGGAATATTTTTCGTAAGACCTGGCTTAGTATGGTCAAAATCCTCCCCACGCAATAAGGCTTCCATACCGCCACGACGCATATCATCCCAGGCTTGCCAGGCCACAGCCCCGTGCGGGTCGAGCATATAACCAGTTCTCGTATGGCAATTTTTTATAGCCTGCAAGGTACCTGCATCGTCGAGCCAGTAGGAAGCGAAAAGAGAGCGTACCTCATCGAGATTATACATATTGATAATGCGCTCATAATTACTCGGAGAGCCAACATCCATTGCATTCGAGTAGGTTGCGATTGAAGGTCGAGCTTTATAGTTTCCAGTTGCTATCCAATCGGGGATCGTTCGGTTTGCATTTGTTGCTGCCACAAAACCACTTATAGGAGCACCCATTTTTTGTGCAATAAGACCAGAAGTGAGATTTCCAAAATTGCCAGAGGGAACTACAAAGATAATTGCAGGGTTGTCGATACGGCTGTCTCGAGGTGCACGGTTACGCACAACTAAAGATGAGTAGAGATAATAAAAACTTTGCGGAATAAGCCTCGAAATATTGATAGAATTTGCACTGGACAGTCGCAAGTTATTTCGTAAATCTGAATCAGTAAAGGCTGTTTTTACCAGTTTTTGACAATCATCGAAGGTACCATCGACAGCAAGAGAGCGTACATTTCCAGTAAAAGTAGACAATTGCTTTTCTTGTAAAGGAGAAATTTTACCTTTTGGGTAGAGAATCGTTACATCAATTCCAGGAACATCTTGAAAGGCGCTACCCACGGCACTACCCGTATCGCCAGAAGTTGCAACGAGAATATGCAAAACGTCGTCTTCGTCTTTATTAAAATAAGACATAGTCCGAGCCATAAAGCGAGCACCGAAATCTTTAAAAGCACAGGTTGGTCCATGGTGCAGTTCTAAGACATAGGTCGTAGGGTCGATTGGTACCGTTTGTGCAGTAAAAGGATAGGCATCGATTATAATTTCTTGTAAATTATTGTCGGGTATTTCATCACCCACAAAAAGCTTTGCAGCTTCAAAAGCAATATCTCGAAAAGAAGGCTCAGGGTTTTTATTCAAAAACTGCTTTTCAAGAAAAGGATATTCGATAGGCACATATAGCCCACCTGATTTTTCATTCATGCCATTTAATACAGCGGTTCGAAAGCTAACTCTGGTGTTTAGCTCTCTTGTATCGGTATACATCATTTTTAAAATCCTGCTTTTAGTTATTATTTGTAGTATACAATGGAAAGTTAAAAATAGCAAGAATTATTTATTGTCGATTTTTGGGGAAAATAGCACCATAATAGGGTCTGTTTCAGGGTCAAGTTCGTTTCCGGTGAATTTATAGGCTAAGAATTCGGAGCCTGTGTTACTTGTCTTTTCTCAAAAAATAAATGTTAAAAAAATAGTATCATGTAATAAAAAAATCCCTAGATTGATACAATGACTCTTTCTCGCTATACTGGGTCTATGAATAGTATGTTTGAACGGCTTGGGGCTCTTTTAAAAGAAAGGCTTGAAGGCGATGAACAAGACATTTTTAAAGACTCAAAGAAAATAAATGCTGAAAAAAGTTTTGCAGATGAAGAGCTAAAAAAAGAAGATTTTTCTCAAAAAATGCAGACTGAGAAAGCTTCTCATAACGAAGAAAAAATCGAGGAAAAGCTAGAGGAAAAAGCCAAAGCGAATACCAAAGAAAAAAGCAAAACATCTACATACTCTCAAGGCAAGGGACATTTTTCATTTGACAGAAGTAAACAAGACCAGAGCTATCATAAAAAAGCTTACACAATATATAAGGCAGAAAGTCTTAAAAAGCCCATGCCTAAGGCTATACAAAGGGACTTTGATTTTCTCGCTCTTTCCTACTCTGCTAGCTTAGAAGAATGCAAGGAGCGTTATAAAAAACTCATCAAGGCCTATCATCCAGATAAACATAGCTCTGATTTGCGCAAGCAAAAAAATGCAACGGAGCATAGTGCAAAAATAAATGCAGCCTTTAATCGCATTCGCACGTGGTTTGAAACAAACTAAAATCTAAAAAACACTACTCAATGTTTTTTGCTTGTTCTCGTATATTTTCAAGGGCTTCTTTTGCCTGCACAACCGACTGTGAAACTTCACTAATCTGATTTTTTGAACCGATTGTATTGACTTCTCTTTGTATTTCTTGGCAGATAAAATCGATTCGTTTCCCTGGTTGTGAATTTTCTAGCATTTCTTTTTTTAAAATTTCGATATGACTTTTAAGCCGAACTATTTCTTCTTGTATCGTATATTTCATCAACAATAGGGCAAGTTCAGACATAAGCTTATCTTCTGGGATGCTCGATTCCACGAGTTCGGCATAGCGCTCCTTTATAGATTGCTTCAATTGCGCTTCCATTTTTTTTTGATTTTTCTCAAATATATGTACGCTTTCTTCAAGCAAGGAGATTTGTGCAAGCAATTCTTTTTGTAAATGCGCGCCTTCTCTTTTTTTATCTGCCACACATAATTCCAAGGCTTCTTGCAAAACCGCTTCAAGGCTTTCTTTTGCTAAATCAATGTCAATTGTTTTTTCATTGGAGAGCACTGAGTCGAGCGATAAAAGAAAGCTCATGGGAAGTTTCTCTTTTTTTCGACCCATTTTTTTTGCCAACGCAGAAAAGGCCTCGTCGTAGGCACTAATCATTGGCTCGTTTATTTCTACTTTTATCTGAGGTTCCATTTCTTTATATCGCACAAAAACTTCTATTTTTCCTCTGGAAATTGTTTTATGCACAAGATACTTTAGTCCTGTCTCTAATCGATTCAAAAAGGAAGGCAGGATAATCGATATATCGAGGTAGCGCGAATTATAGGATTTGATTTCGATAGATAAAGTGTTCTTTGCAGTTCGTTTTTCAACAATTGCATAGGCTGTCATGCTTTTCATTTTGTGTCCTCCAAGCGGTTTTTTACTGCAAGTCCGAGTTTCCAGTTGTCCCCTGCTCCCATTGTTATAAAAACGCTTGCCTTGTTTTGTATGAGACGCAAGACCTCATCTTGGGCATCTAAAAACTCATCAAAATAAAGCACCTGTGGATGATGAGTGGATGTTTTTTGAAAGAGTATTTCGCCTGAGGTATTTCCCATATATTTTTCTTTATTCTCTCGTGCTGAGCTATAAATCTTATGCAAGATAACAATATCCGCACTCGAAAAGGCTTTTGAAAAAGCATCGAGTAAGGCATGGGTTCGCGAATACGTATGCGACATAAAACTGACGATTAAAAGACGGTCGGGATAAAAATCTCGAAAACCTTTGAGCGTTGTTTCTATCGCCGTGGGATGATGGGCATAATCATCGATGATAAGAGCGCCATAGGGATTCGATGGGCTTTGGGGAATATCGGCGACTATCTCGCTTCGGCGTTTTGCACCAACAAATTGCAACAAAGCCCTTCCTATTGAATCAAGGATAGCTTCATTGAGGGATTTTCCTTTTTCTTCCCATAAGCTCAGGCAAACAGCAATTGCGCCAAGGGAATTTAAAACACTATGGTAGCCAGGCACTCGCAAGCTCAGTTTTTTTTCAAAGTCTGGTGTTTGTACTGTAAAATTTTGTGTACCGCTTTCAAGATAGAGATTTGTAAAGCTATAAAAATATGTTTCACCAGCATCTTTTGCGTTTTTTCCATAGGCTATGTAGCGAATATCCTTTCGTTTTTCCTTGACAATAGAAACAACATCGCGCGAACCCCTGTCATCGGCGCAATAAATGAGCCTGCCATTTTCTGGCAGTAAGGAAACAAATTCTACAAAGGCATCTCGCATGTCTTCGTAGTGTGGGAAAAAATCTTGATGGTCTTCTTCTACACTGGTCATTAAAATAATCGAGGGATGAAAATGTAAAAAGTGTTTTTTGTATTCGCAGGTTTCTGCTATAAAAAATTCACTTCCCTTATGCATTGTGCAAGAGTTTCCAAAAGAAGGCACTTGGGAGCCAACAAGGACCTGAGACTCCAGAGGAAGCTCTTTTAAAATAGTTCCGATTATGCTCGTTGTACTTGTTTTACCATGTACACCAGAAACAGCTACACTAAACGAAGCTTTGGAAATAAGCCCCAGTGCAATCGTATATTCCATAATTGGAATACCAAGCGCTTTAGCTTGAAGCAATTCTTCATGGCTTTCGGGATCATAAGCAGAAGAATGAAACAAAAGATCAATATTTTTTGTAATATTATTTTTATTAAATAGCTTCGCTTTTATTCCATAGCGAGCTAAAAGTGCATCAGTATAAAAAACATCATCAACATCGCTTCCTTCGATTGTCGCACCACGCGCCAAACAAATTTCGACCAAGGCAGCCATGCCTGTGCCCTTAATGCCCGTAAAAAAAAGATGAATCCCAGACATGTCGCGAGGTAGTTTTTTTTCAAATGAGAGGTTCGAATTGTGCATAATAAAGAAGTATACTCGAATTGTAAAATAAAAAAAAGAGGTAGCCATTTTGCTACCCCCTTTTTTATGCCTTTATTTTAGGCATTATTCAAAACAGCTTGTGCTGCAGCAAGTCGTGCAATTGGTACACGATAGGGAGAACAGGAGACATAGTCTAAGCCTACACGATAGCAAAAGTCGATTGTTTGTGGGTCGCCACCATGCTCACCACAGATACCGAGTTTTATGCCCTTATTTGTAGAGCGTCCTCGTTCTACCGCAATAGAAACCAATTCTCCTACACCACTTTCATCGAGGGTTTTAAAAGGATCTGCTTCAAATAAACCTTTTTCAACATAGTCGGGAAGGAATTTTCCAGCATCGTCTCGGCTAAATGCAAAGGCTGTTTGCGTAAGGTCATTTGTCCCAAAGCTAAAGAAGTCTGCATGTTCAGCAATCTTATGAGCAAGAAGTGCTGCTCGTGGAACTTCAATCATTGTACCTATTTGAATGTCTAGCTTTATTTTTGCCTTATCTAAAAGCTCTTTGATCAGGGCTTCGCTGTCGCGGCGTATGATTTCAAGCTCTTGTGGTTCACAAATAAGCGGTATCATGATTTCAGGTTTTACATCGAGTTTTTTCTTTTTCATTTCGATAGCAGCAAGGGTGATTGCTTCAACCTGTGTTGCATAAATTTCTGGATAGGTAATTGCAAGACGGCAACCACGATGTCCGAGCATGGGGTTTAGCTCATGTAAGGAATCAAGTTTTGCCTTCACTTCAGCTACTTTTAAGTTCATCAATTCTGCAAGCTCTTCTATTTCAGCCTTATTTTGTGGGATAAATTCATGAAGCGGTGGGTCAAGCAGGCGAATCGTAACTGGTTTGCCCTTCATTGCCTTGAAGATAGCAAGGAAGTCTTTTTTTTGTAGCGGCATGATTTTTTTAAGTGCAGCCTTTCTTTGCGCTTCGGTGTCAGAAACAATCATTGCGCGAACATGGATAATTTTTTCTTTGTCAAAGAACATATGCTCAGTTCGGCAGAGTCCTATACCTTCCGCACCAAAGTCAAAGGCGGTTTTTGCATCTTCACCTTGGTCAGCGTTTGCACGAATACCAAAACCTTTCAGTGTCAAGTGCTCTGTTTTTCGAACAGCCTTGTTTCGCACCTCATCACACCATTCGAGGAAGGTATCAAGTTCTTTGGAAACCTTTACATCGATGAGTGGGAGGCTATCTTTATAGACAGCTCCAGTTGTTCCATCGATAGTAATAAAATCACCTTTTTTAAGCTTGGTACCGTTTATAAGAACTGCACCGCCAATAAATTGTACCTCAGTTGCACCGCAGACACAGGGGGTTCCCATACCACGCGCAACAACGGCTGCATGGCTTGTCATACCACCAGTGGAAGTTAAAATACCTTCAGCGACAACCATTCCAGTTATATCTTCAGGGCTTGTTTCTTTACGAACCAATACAACCTTCTTGCCCTCTTTTACCCACTGGTCTGCTTCATCTGCTGTGTAGACAATTTGTCCACAGGCTGCACCCGGGGAGGCATTGAGCCCCTTTGTAAGCGCCTTCGTCGTTTTAATTACCTTTGGGTCAATCATCGGATGTAAGAGTTGGTCAATTTGATCTGGTGTAACACGCATAACCGCTTCTTCTTTTTTTATAAGTCGCTCGTTTACCATGTCGACTGCACATTTTACTGCAGCTTGTCCAGTACGTTTTCCACTTCTTGTTTGCAAAATAAATAATTCACCTTCTTGGACAGTAAACTCCATATCTTGCATATCTTTATAATGCTTTTCAAGATTATTTTTTATCTTAACCAATTGGTCATAGACTTTTTTATTTTCTTTTTCAAGCGTAGAAATTTTCTCTGGTGTTCGAATACCTGCAACAACGTCTTCGCCTTGCGCATTCATTAAATATTCACCATAAAAAATATTTTCACCGGTTGAAGGGTCGCGGCTAAAGCAAACTCCTGTTCCTGAAGTTTCGCCAAAGTTTCCAAAAACCATAGCCTGCACGTTTACCGCGGTACCTGCTAAGCCTTTAATATTATTGAGTGCACGGTATTTTATAGCCCTATCATTATTCCAAGAATTCAATACCGCATCGATAGAAAACCATAGTTGCTTAAGTGGGTCCTGAGGGAAATCTTCTTTTGCATGTTTTTTTACAATTTTTTTGTATTCACCTACAAGTGCTTCGAGGTCTGCAGCGCTTAAGTCGGAGTCAAGTACAACTTTCTTTTTTGCCTTCATATCTTCTAAAGCTTTTTCAAAGGCAGCATGAGGAACACCCATTGCAACGTCTCCAAACATTTGGATAAAACGTCTATAGGAATCCCAGGCAAATCTATCCTTGCCGGTTTTGTTGATGAGCCCTTGCACAGCCTTATCGTTCATACCAAGGTTTAAAACAGTATCCATCATTCCTGGCATCGACATAGCAGCACCAGAGCGAATAGAAACTAAAAGCGGATCGTCGGGATCGCCGAGTTTTTTTCCCGTAAGTTTTTCAAGCTTTTCAAGGTTTGCTTGCACTTCTTCTTTTAAGCCCACAGGATGTTTTTTATTGTTATCGTAATATAACTTACATACCTCAGTTGCTATAGTAAAACCGGGAGGAACAGGTATTGAAAGATTTGTCATCTCTGCAAGGTTTGCACCCTTTCCACCTAAGAGTGTTTTCATTGAAGCATCACCCTCTGCTTTCCCACCGCCAAAAAAATACACCAACTGTGTTTTCGCCATAAAAATTGGTACTCCTTCTTCTTTTTACAAAGTAATATAACAATACTATTTTACAATATCATTGCAGTTTTTGCAAACTAAATGTATACTATTTATGAATGAAAACACATAAATTAAATATCTTCCTTGTCTTATTTACTACTTTCATACTTTTTTACGCGTGTAAAACGATAGATAGTATAAAAGTTGAAAAAACGCAAGGCATCGAATCTTTAAAAGAAGACATTCCAGAAGAGGTATTTGTAGTCGATACGTTTATCCCAGAAGAAAAAACACTTCGTCTCACTTTTTCTGGCGATCTCATGGCGCATATAAACGTAACACGCATGAAAGATTTTTCTTTGATTTGGAAGGATGTAAAACCGCTCTTCGAAGAAGAAGGTTTGCATTTTATAAATCTTGAAACACCTGTGCACGATAAACGCCCCTATGAAAACTATCCGAACTTCAATGTAAAAAAAGCCTATGTCGAAGCAGCACTCGACGCGGGTTTCAATGTCTTTTCCCTTGCCAACAATCATACCAATGATCAAGGAAAAGAGGGCATTTTAGAAACCGAAAAATATTTTGCTGAACTTGAAAAAAGAGGTATTTTTTGGGCAGGTATAAAAAAAGAGGCAGACGAAAATTTTAGCTATGCGCTTATAGAAAAAAATGGATTTAAAATTTTATTTTTTGCCTATACGGAAATCCTCAATCAAGAAGCACATCGTGAACTTATTGACTATGTAAGACCTAATAAAAAAGACAGAGATGTTTTTATAAACTTTGCAAAAAAAATAAAGGCTGAAACGATGGCCGATTTTTGTGTTATCTCTGTACACTGTGCAGAGCCCGAATATGTTTTAGAAGTTCCTGCAAGTCGAAAAACCTTTTATCATTCGCTTACAGAAGAGCTTGCTGATATTGTATGGGCAAATCATCCACACCTCGTGCAAGAATGGGAATGGATAGGAAGGCTGGATACAGGGAGAATTGAAAAAGCAATCTTCTACGCCTGCGGAAATACAATCTCTGGTCAACGTCTTTCACTCAACTATGAATACCCTGCAGCTATGCGAGAATACACAGGGGATGGTATTGTTTTTAGCCTTGACTTAAAAAAAGATGCTGAGGAAAAAACATACATAGAAAGTTACAGGCATCAACTAATAACAACACATATAGATGAGGATAGGAATTCTTTAGTACAGTTTTTGGATTTAGATTTTATTAAAAATCAAAATGAAAAAAATAAAAAGTACTATGAAAAAAGATTGGAACTGATGAATAAAATACAAGGTACAATAACATGGAAATAACACGACCAAAACCGAATTATAAAGAGCTCCCCGTATATGCACAAAAATCAAAAATACTCGATGCCATACAAAACAATCAAGTTATTATAATACAAAGTCCGACAGGTTCGGGTAAAACAACACAGATTCCCGTAATCTTACACGAGTCAGGTTTTTCAGAAAATGGAATCATCGGAGTAACGCAGCCCAGAAGAATTGCAGCGCTCTCCGTTTCAGAGTTTATCGCAAAACAATTGCAAACAAACTTTCCCGGCTTAGTGGGCTATAAGATGCGCTTTGAAGATAAAACAGATTTAAGCACAAAGATAAAAATAATGACCGATGGTATCTTGCTGCAAGAAATGAAACTCGATCCATACTTGAGTAAATACTCAGTTATTATCATCGATGAGGCACATGAAAGAAGCTTAAATATAGATTTTATCCTGGGCCTACTTAAACGTATTTTACGCATGAGAAAAGACTTTAAAGTCATTGTCTCTTCTGCAACAATGAATGCCGAAGCTTTTTCTGTTTATTTTGAAGGCTGCCCTGTTATTTCGATAGATACCGAAACCTGGCCCGTCGATCTCATCTACGATCCCCTCCCACAAAGCACGACGCAATCTGCCGCCTTTACCGACATGCTTTTGGAAAAGGTGGAGTCAATCGTCTATCGTATTTTTGACAATAAACACAAGGGCGACATTCTTATATTTTTACCCGGAGAAAAAATAATAAAAGACCTCACTTCCCACCTCTATCGCAGCGCACTTTCTAAAGAGCTTTTTATTATTCCACTGTATGGGAGGCTTTCAAAAGAAGAGCAAGAAAAAGTCTTTTACCCAACTCCTCCAGATAAAACAAAGGTGGTAATTGCAACAAATATCGCAGAAACTTCTATAACGATCGATGGCATAACTACGGTTATCGATTCCGGGCTTGCAAAAATAAATTATTATAATCCACAAACTTTTACATCGAGCTTAAATGAAACGCTTATTTCAAAAGCTTCATGCAATCAAAGGAGAGGGCGCGCAGGCAGAACGCAGGCAGGTGTTTGCTATCGGCTCTACTCACGCAACGATTATGACAGGAGAAGTCTTTACACCCTTGAAGAAATTTATCGAACTGATTTATCCGAAGTTGTTCTTCGCATGAGTGAACTCGGCATAACCGATTTTGAAAGTTTTGATTTTATAGCACCACCAAATCCCCTTGGTTTAGAAAGCGCTATAGAAACACTTTTTTTACTTGGAGCTTTGGAAAAAGACTACTCGCTCTCTGCAATTGGAAAGCACATGGTAGAATTTCCCCTCATGCCACGACATAGCCGCATCATCGTCGAAGCTATGGTTCGCTATCCCACTGTCATGGAAGAAGTGCTTATAGCAACAGCTTTTTTATCGGCACAATCTCCCTTTATTTTGCCCCAGGGTGAAGAAATGGATGCGCGAAGAGCCCATCATCGCTTTAGAAATCCTGACGGAGATTTTTTATCCTATATACATATTTTCCGTTTATTTACTGAAGCAAAAAACCAAGAACTCTTTTGTGAAAAGTCCTACCTCGATCATCGAGTGATGAGCGAAATAGTCAATATAAAAATACAGTTGGAGCAAATTGTAAGCGACCTCGGTTTTCCTATTTTATCCGGTGGAAGTCGCCTCGATTATTTGACCTCTGTTGCAAGCGGTTTAATACAATTTATTTGCTTTAATCACGGGCGCGGAATGTATCGAAGTTTTACGCAAGAAAATATTCAAATTCATCCCGGCTCAAATATGTTCAAAGAAGAACCTGCTATCTTTGTTGCAGGGGAAGTTTTTAAAACAACAAAAATGTTTGCAATGTCAGTTTCCCCTATTTCAAAAGAAATATTGAATCGACTTAATATTAAAATGCCTACAAAACAAGTACGCGGAAAAGAAATCTATGAGGTGAAAAAAAGCCAAAGTCAAAAAGGAAGACAAAGAGAAGCACAGGATGTTGAAAGGCAAAAACAGATGCGAGATGAAAACATTGTTCGCATTGGTCCAGAATCCTTTGAGCTAAAGAAAATAAAGGGCAAAAAAATTCTCAATCTTCCTCTTACAAAATTTTCTCCCTTGGTTCAAGACGAGCGCTATGAAAACCGTATTTCACAACTTGCTGACCTTCGCGGCTGCCTCTTGATTAACTACAAGAGTCTTCTTTCGGGAGAAAAAATTTCACTCATAGCAAAACTTGTAAAAGAACTCAATCTTTCTCCCCTTCCACAGATAGACGCAATACGAAATAAAAATTTTTACTATACGGAAAATCCTGGAAGGCTCATAGAAAGCCTTCCATATGTTTTGCGAATTACCGAGGCAAGAGCTAAAACAAAGGAACTCGGTTTTATAACACTCTATTCAAATGACATAGGAAATTATTGGTATAAGATTTCACGCGGATTTTCTACCGCATTAAATGAGAGCCTTGCAAGCGTCGAAAACCTTATTGCCAAGGAAGATGTAGAATTAAACAGTGAACAAAAAACGATTTTAAATGCGACCTATAGAAAGCTCTCTTCCCTCTATACTTAGAGAGCAAAAAAACTAGAAAAACGAAGCTATTGCTTTTCTTATAAAAGCGCTTCTAAAAATTGGTTGAGAAAAAGCAAGCCTTTCTTTGTTAGGGCATAATAGATTTCACTCCCCTCCTGCCTTTTTTTTGCAAGGGATTTTTTTTCCCAGTTTGAAAAATGCGGCTCAATATAGCTTTCGATGGATTCAGAAAAACGCTTAGAAAAAACTGAGGCAGAAATCCCTGCATTTTTTCTAAAACCCATCATGAGATATTCAAAAATCGCGTCTTTTTTTTCTATACATTCTGTTTCCTGGCTTTCTAAAAAATCTCTGTTTTTATAGGCTTCTAGGTCCTCGGTGTTTTCATAGCGCAGTGTTTTTCCATCGGGCAAAAAAAGACTTCCCGTTGCCCCAGCACCCAGCCCAAGATATGTTTCCATATCCCAATAACAAAGATTGTGCTGACTTTCACATCCGGGGAGAGAAAAATTTGAAACCTCGTACTGCATAAAACCTTTTTTTTCTAGATAATCTCGCCCCCCTATCCAGAGTTTTTCTGAAAGCGCCTCGTCAAAAAGCGAAGGATTTTCTTCCAATTGTTTTTCGAGCAAGGTTCCCGGGGACACAATGAGAGAGTACAAGGAAACATGATCGACACCAAAAGAAATAAGCTTGTCGATTGCCTCGTAGAGTTCTGTAGCCTCAGTTTTAAAATTTTTTCCCAATGGAGCTAGGCCCGAAATAAGGTCTGCAGAAAAATGCGAAAAGCCTGCTTTTTGGATGATAGAAAGTGCTTTTTCATTTATAGCCTTGCTAGAGCGACGATTTAAAAAAGCAAGCTTTGTATTGTTAAAACTTTGTATACCCAAAGAAATTCGATTTATGCCAAGCGATTTTAGAAAAATGCAAGCTTCTTCGCTTATATCATCAGGATTGCATTCGAAGCTGCATTCAGCATCGAAGCTGAGAAATGGTTTGATTTTGCTAAAAAAAGAAGAGAGTGCTTGCTTTAAAACAGGATTTTGCAAGAGATAACTTGGCGTGCCACCACCAAAATAAAGGCTTTTTATTTTTTTTATATTCGATTGTTTAATGCGAAAAAAAAACTCTTCTTCTAAACGATCGATATACCAAGTGGGAATATTCTTACATGCAAGTGAATAAAAATCGCAGTAGCTGCATTTTGAAGCACAAAAAGGTATATGAATATAAAGCGCTACTTCCATAGTTTATAAAAAAGAGGCATCCTTAAAAAGCTGTACTCGAAACAAAGCTTTGCCTTTTATATTTTTTGCATCAACTGGTCCCCAAAGACGAGAATCAAGATTGGCAAGTCGATTATCTGAGAGGAGGAAGTATTCGTTCTCAGCTAAAACAATGGTTTGCATATTTCCCAAGGCGATATATAAGGGATGACTTTCATCGACCTGGCCAAGTTCTTTTTGTATTTCATAGTCTTTTTTTGACATTTCAAATTCGGTTAAAAAAAACTGACTATTCGTATCTTTTACATAGACAATAAAATCTTTTATGTAAAGGCTATCTCCAGGACAAGCAAGAACGCGAAGGAGTGAAGAGTTAGAAAATGCCCGAGGATGTTCGGTAAATAATTCTATTTTGTTCAATGTAAAAAAAGAAACAATAGCTTTTGTGATTTTTTTTATCTGACCGATATCCTTTGTTTTCGACGTATTCACCAAAACTAAATCGCCATGGCTTATTTTCACGGATGAAGGAATAAGGGTATTTAACGGTTTTAAAAAAGGACTGACAAAAACCCTATCCTTATTTTCTGTAACAGAAAAAACAGCATTTGTCTGAGGAATAAAAGAAAAAAGCAAAAAGGTCTTTACAAAAAAAATAGCCGCAATAGTAAAAATAACAAAAAAAACAAGAGTAGCTATTTTTTTTTGCAGCTGCTGTTTCATTATATAAGACAATTCGTAAGGATTTTGTACTGACTTATTATTTATCATACAGAAAATGTATCACAAGAAAGAAGCAAATACAAGAAGCTTTTTAGAAAAGACATACTTGACTTTTTTTTCTCAAATTGCTAAACTCTTTTTTGTTGAGCGGTACATCTGTACCCTACAACGCGGATGTCGTATAATGGCTATTACCCTAGCCTTCCAAGCTGGTGACGTGGGTTCGATTCCCATCATCCGCTAAGCAAAAGAAAACTACCGAAAGGTGGTTTTTTTTTGCATTACAGGTTTAAAGGGAATCGATACGAAGTGGTCGGCATGCAAACGTCCTGTTTGCATGCCTTATCGAGTTTGCCAAAAGCAAACTCGCCGCTTACTTTTTGTACAGTTTTTTGAGCGGAAAGGATTCCCATCATCCGCTAAGCAAAAGAAAACTACCGAAAGGTGGTTTTTTTTTGCATTACAGGTTTAAAGGGAATCGATACGAAGTGGTCGGCATGCAAACGTCCTGTTTGCATGCCTTAGCGAGTTTGCCAAAAGCAAACTCGCCGCTAACTTTTGTACGAAGTTTTAGAAAAATAACTAGAGTTGCACTCGAAGTCCTAGATTTGCACCCCAGTTTTCGCTTTTAAAGTTATACATACCAGAAAGATCTATTTTTACCACGACGATATTAAATGAAAGACCGCCAAAAGCCCGATATTGCCACCCTTTTTCACTTGCTGTATCTGTTTCATTGATAAGCTTGTATGAAGAATTCGTGATGTCATAAGAAAGTCCAAAACCTGCGTAAGGTGTTACAACTAAAAAAGATTTTGAAACTTGCAAGCGTGCATCTATAACATTCGTTTGAAAGTCAATAGCAAGCGTTTCGTCATCTGTACTTATCAAATAGTCAACTTTTGCAATTTCTGCCGGATTAAAAACATAAGATAATGCACCGCTTGTTCTGTAGTATCCAAGTGCGAGGCTAATATTGGGGAGCACAAGGTTTTGTTTTAAAAGAGCATAACGAATATCTGCTCCGTAGTGTAAGTATTTAAGGCCTATATCTTTAATCTGTACTTCTGGTAAAAAACCAAAACGCAGTCCAATATCAAAGGGCAGAATAAAACCACCAAGCCTGCCTTCAAGGGCTATAGTTGGAAAAATAAGTTCGTTCATAGGTAATTCACTACCTACAAGGTCTAAGGTTTTGGCTAAACCTGCTACTCTAAAACGCGATATTCCCGTAGCAAGGCCTACTCCAAAATGCGGTGGCACTCCTATAATTTGCCCAATATAGGCATCGGACCATGTAACGCCAGAAAGTGTGCTATCTGGTAAACTTAGGTTTATATCGTCAAGGAAAGCATGTAAGCCATCCTTGAAAACATCAAGGTCGACCTCGGCTTGCGAAAAAGCGAGAGAAAAAATAAGCATAAAAGCTAAAATAAGACATAATCGTTTATTCATAGTAACCTCCTATGTAATAATACTATAATGCGAGAAAGCGAAATTGTCAAGGAAACTGATATAAAAAGCAATTATTTTGTAAATATCCTTGTTTTTTTTATATAGCCTGCTATAATAGTATTCAGGAGAATACATAATTCTAGGAGAAAAATATGAAAAAAATTACAAAAGGACTCATTATCTTATGCTTTCTAGTCTTTGCAAGCCAAGGGATTTTTGCGCAAAACTCTGATTTTGCTATTATGGGGAAGACTTGGGGTGGCTTAAATACCTGGCCCTTAGGTACACTATTAACAGACTTAACAGACGCATTAAAAGGCGATCTTGATAGTAATGTAGACTTAAAAGCCTATGGATTTTCTTTTGGTGGAGAGCTTTTATTTTTAGATCCAGAGGGTTTTCAAGTTGGAATAGGACTTGCATATCTTCCAATAATATCATTAGCTATAAAGGAAAGCGGTTCTGGATATACTGCACAATTCAATGGAACAACGAGCTTAATTCCTCTTACAGCAGATGTGGTTTTTAATGCGGGTAATTTTTATACCAACTTAGGACTTGGAATTGGCTGGGTTAAAGCAAAATTAAAAGTTTCGACTAGTGGCTCAGTACCAACGGAAGTGGAAAACGACATAGATGATATGAATAAGAATATTAAGAATTTTGACATTGGCACAGTCTTTCTTGTAAAAGTAGGGACCGGTTTCAATATTCCTGTTTGGCAAAATCTAGCCATTGATTTTGGTGCAGCTCTCTATATACCATTTAGTTCGCAGTTTAGTCAGATGGATGAAGAGATGAGTCCCTTTTTAGTTGGGATTTTGTTTTCACAAATAAACCTACGACTTGGAGTAAGTTACTACTTCTAATTACTTAACATACAGTAATTTTCTTATAAAAAGCTATTTGCATTTAGATTGCAAGTGGCTTTTTTTTTAAAAATAAGCGCTTGACAAAGAAAGAAAACTGATACATACTACACACAAGAAGTAACTTTTGTGTAATCCAGGAGGTTCAGATGGATCCAACAAAAGAAAATATTTTACAATCTGCTCTAAATCTTATGAAAGCGACTGGTAAAGAGGGGCTTACCCTTGAGGCTGTAGCTGATCTTGCCGGAATTACAAGAAAAACCCTTTATAACCATTTTTCAGGTCGCGAGGAGATTATAGAAGAGGCATCAATGCTTTGGATTGAGTCGACTCTAAACTCTCTAAAAGAGATTAGCGAAGACGCATCTCTTTCCATGGCTGAAAAAATCAACCTTGTAATGGAACAGGGCCTAAATGAAATGCGCTCGGGAAGTAGATTAACCCGCTCTCCGCGCTTAGAAGCAGCGCTTTTACGTCCAGCAAAGACAAAAATAGCTTTGGAAAAACGCTTACATCAATTTGTAAGTGAAATTGTCTGCTTAGCTCAAGAAGCCAGTTATATAAAAAAAGAATTTGAAACAGAAAGCCTCACACTGGTTATTCTCAATGTGGTTGAGGGACTTTGTTTAACTGAACCAATGGAAGATTCACCCTATAGCGCAACAGATATTCTCCGCGTATCCTTACGGGCTATTTTAGGTGGAGTGTTAACAGAAAAAGGTTTAGAAGATCTCAAAACGCTCTTTGCGTAAAAAAATCTAAACCTTGTTTTTTATCGAGGTAAATATGCGAAAAAAACTTCGTTGGATTATTCCCGTTATTATTGTAATTCTCGCAATTGGTTTTAAAATCTTTGTATCAAAAGATACAAGCTCTGTTGCAGATAATGCACCTATTCCTGTACGTGTTATAAAGGCAGAAAAAGGCGATGTAAGTAAAACGCTTTCCTTAAATGCCTATGTAGAATCGGAAACTATGGTAACTATTTTGCCTCTTGTTTCGGGCATTATGCAAGAGCTTTATGTAGATGTGGGAGACCATGTTACCAAAGATGCAATCATTGCACGTATCGATGCAGAAAGTTTTTCTCTGCAATTGAAGCAAGCAGAGGCTGCGTATCTTTCGGCAAAGTCAAGTTATGAGCGCCTTGCCCAGCTCTATAAAACAGGGGCAACAACACAACAAAACTACGAGGCAGCGAAGGGGCAGTATGAGGCTTACGCTTCCCAATGGGAGCTTGCACGTTTGCAACTCAATTATGCAAATGTAAAAAGCCCGATAGACGGAGTTGTTTTGATAAAACACCTTAGTCCGGGAAGCATTGCTGCCCCTGAGCGTCCTCTCATAACCGTTGGAGATATTTCCGAGCTCATCCTTCGCGCTCGAGTTCCTGAATCTTACTATAACATTATCGCTGATGCAAAAAACATTCCCATTACTATACGCCGCATGGGAAAAGAATATGAGGGACGGATTAAAAATATCTCGCCCTTTGTTTCGGCAGAAACAAAAAACTTTGAAGTAATTATTAGTATTGCAGACCCGAGAGAAGAGCTTCGCCCTGGCATGTTTGTAGAAGTTATTTTTGAACTTGAGCGATGGCAAAACGTATGGTCTCTTCCCTTCACCGCACTTAGTTCTAGTTCAAAGCTTTGGTGGGTTATGGACGATAAGGCACAGAGTGTAGAGTTTTATCCTGAAAAAATGACCGAAAATGTTTTTTTAATTAAACCTGAGTGGGCAGATAAAGATTTTATCATCGAGGGGAATTGGTTTATATATGAAGATTCTCCTGTAAAAATCATTGCTCCTGCCTCAGCATCAGAAGAACTCTCCCTGAATAAAAAAGAAGAAAAAGACATTCTAAGTCAAAATCACTCCCAAACCAAGGGAGGCTAAAATGGTTTTATCAAATTTTTCTGTAAAGCATCCTGCAATTATTATGATACTCCTTGTCAGCCTCGTTGTTTTTGCACTCATCGCCTTTAACACGCTGAACTCTGAGATGATACCTCCCGTTGGTCTACCCCAGGCAAATATCGTAACGATATATCCTGGAGCAAGTGCAGAAACTGTTGAAAAGGAAGTCTCGCGGATTATAGAAAATGAAATGTCCACTCTCTCAGGGGTGAGTAGTTTAAGCTCTACTAGCTCTGATTCATTTTCTATCGTAACACTTGAATTTCAAGATAAGGTTAAGGCAAGCGAAAAACTGCCACAGATTCGTGAACTTCTCTACAATATCGAAGATGATTTTCCAGAAGGCATATCGGGAACGCCACGAATTCACATCGTTGAAGCTTCGGCTTTTTTGCCCATATTATCTCTTCGAATAGAAAGCGCAATCGAGGCTGAAGAATTGACTAGCTACATAGAAGATTTTATCTCGCCCTCCATCGCACGTATTCCCGGTGTTTCACGCATTAGCTTGGTAGGAAGTAGCAAAAAAGAGGCTCATATCCAGCTTGATATAGCAGAGCTTGAAGCTCGTGGTATTTCTGCCCTCAATGTCTACGAAGTTTTACAATACAATAATCTCACTATTCCCGCAGGAAATGCAGAGTATCGAAAGAAAAATCTTTCTTTTACAAGCTCAGGTTCTTTTGCAAGTTTAGATGAATTAAAAAATCTCACAGTCGGCGCAGGAGATGGCTCGTATATCTATCTAAAAGATATTGCGACTATATCGCTTAAAACCGCACCAAAAAAAATACAGGTACGGTCTAATCAAAAAGAATATCTCATGCTCGACGTTTTAAAACGTGATGAAGGAGATACGATAAAAATCGCTTCGGCAACAATCGATATATTTGAAAAGGTAAAAAAAGAAACAAATGGTCTCATTGATTATGCGATTATTTCCAATCAAAGTGAAACAACAGAGCGCTCCTTGCAAACAGTTATGCAGTCTGCGCTCACTGGTTTTATCCTCACTATTTTAGTTATCCTTTTTTTACTTCACGATGTTCGGGCAACTATTATTATATCCCTCTCTATTCCTCTCTCAATTCTTTTTGCTATCTTGGGCTTATGGATAACAGGACGGTCGCTAAACCTTTTATCCCTTTCTGGCATGACTGTCGCTATCGGTATGATAGTTGACAACTCCATTGTTGTATTGGAAAACACCTACAAGCATTTTTCAAAAACAGGAGATAAAAAAAAGGCGGCGCTCTCTGGGGCAGGAGAACTTGGCGGAGCTGTTCTTGCAAGCACGACTACGAGTGTTTCAGTTTTTGCTCCCTTGCTTTTTTTAACGGGCATAATCGGCGTCATTATGAACGACCTTTCCCTTGCAATTGTTTTTGCACTTGGCTCCTCAGCCCTTGTCGCGGTGGTCATTGTTCCATGGCTTTCAAGCTTACTATTGAAACAAAAAGATGAAAGTGAAAAAAAGAAAATCTTTTTGAAAATTGAAAACAGTATCGATGCCTTTATGGAAAAAATAGAGGCGTCTTATATTAAATCACTTGGCTGGGTTTTACAAAACAAGAAATTTGCCCTTGTAACTGCCATTGCTCTCTTTATTGCAAGTATTATTTTGGTATCTATTT
>Ga0255341_1001981_pt1 | contig 27179 bp, 26 predicted proteins | sample wastewater_treat_8_FD_192418 | JGI IMG/M metagenome (GOLD analysis project Ga0255341, IMG submission 192418) | Wastewater microbial communities from Lulu Island WWTP, Vancouver, Canada - plant12 | ecosystem: Engineered > WWTP > Wastewater > Unclassified | place: Canada: Vancouver, British...
TTTTTTATCATACTTCTTTTTCTTGAAATTAGAATTTTTTAAAGTTAATTCATATGCTATATTATTCATTGGTAAAAACCGTAGAATTAATAAATGATTTATCATTAAGTAATTTCTGCAGACGTTTTTGTTTTAGTCCGTCTTGCACAACATTCATATAATTTAAATTATGTACATCGGTCCCAAGGCATGTTATTATTCCATTTTCTATAAGGCTGACAGCGCGTTTTTGTATTTCGGACCCATAATATCCGCATAAAGAAGGTATATTTAGCTGCATCTCAACGCCGGCAAGACGTAAGTCTTCGAAAGATGAATCATTTACATCCCAATAACCATATCTTTCGGGATGGGCCAAAACAGGAGTATAGCCTTTCATAAGCATTTCCTGCAAAAGATTTTTGTATTTCGGGAATGGCGTAAAAAACGACAATTCAACCAAAACATATTTTTTTTTGCCAAATGATAGTAAGCCTTGCTGTATCTGATTATGAAAACCCTCGTCAATTAAATATTCGGCAGCAGCATATAGCGTAATTTCAGGTATTTCATGCATTGCCTTATTTTGCAAAATATCAAACGAAGACAAAATTATATCGGGCGTGTTGCGATAATATTCAAATTGTACGTGCGGTGTGCAAACAACACTTCTGAACCCGCACAACAACATGACTTTAAGAAGTTCTATTGATTCTTCTAAATTCTTACATCCGTCATCAATACCCTGAATAAAATGAGAATGCAAATCAGTATTTAATACTGAATAATTTTGTTCGGGTATTTTAGATTTAAAAATATTAAGAAAAGACATGTTTTTTGTCTTTATACCATAAAACAGTTTCTTCCAGTCCTTCTTCAACATTTTTCAGAGGCTGATAATCCAATGCTTCTGCAGCTTTTTTAATACTTGCCATGGAATTAAGTATATCGCCTTTTCTTTCAGGCTCATATTTAGCATTTACTGTGGCACCGGTAATAGATTTAATATAGTTGAAGAGGGAATTTACAGAAGTGGATTCTCCGCATCCGATATTATATATATAAAATCCGGGGTCATGGTTGCTGATTGCCGCCAAAATATTTGCATAAACAACATTTGAAACAAAAGTGAAATCGCGGCTCTGCTCTCCGTTGCCATATATTACGGGCTGTTCGTTTTTAAGCAAACGATTAATGAATAACGGAATCACGGCAGCATAAGGACCTTTGGGGTTTTGCCTCGGACCAAAAACATTAAAATACCTAAGACCTGTAATATTCATGTCGTATAAATCCGCAAATACTTCTCCATACATTTCGTCGGCAACCTTGCTAACTGCATAAGGCGACAAGGGCTTACCGGTTTTTTCCTCAACCTTTGGCAACGACATGTCGTCTCCATAAACCGAAGACGAAGATGCAAATACAATCTTTTTCACTTTATTGAGGCGGCAAAGCTGAAGAATATTTACCAGCCCATGAACATTATTTATATCGGTGTGCGGAGGATTTTCTATCGAGCGGGGTACACTGCCCAGTGCTGCCTGATGAAAAACAAAATCTGTTCTGGCAAAATGAGCAGAGATGGAATTGGCATCGTTTATATCTGCCTGCATAAAAGTAAAGGCATCGTTTTCAAAATGATGCTTTATATTGTTTATGTTGCCGGTTGACAAATTATCTATTACCACAACACGGGCAGCACCATAAGCCAATAGCGTATCGGTGATATGAGAGCCGATAAATCCGGCTCCACCGGTAACAATACATTTTGTACCCTTTACTTTCGAAAAAACACTACCTGTTTTCATACATGTCTTTATAATAGTTCATATACTCACCCGAAGTAACATTATCCAACCATTGTTTATTATTCAAATACCAATCAACCGTTTTATCCAGCCCTTCTTCGAACGTAACAGACGGCGCCCATCCGAGTTCTTTCTGTATTTTTGATGAATCTATCGCATAGCGTAAATCGTGCCCCGCTCTGTCTTTTACATAAGTTATCAGTTTTTCCGATGTACCATTTGCCCGATTTAGTTTTTCATCCATTATTTTGCACAGAAGTTTTACCAAATCAATATTTTTCCATTCATTGTTACCGCCAACATTGTAAGTTTCTCCGCATTTCCCATTATGAAAAACAAGGTCTATTGCTGTTGCGTGGTCTTCTACAAACAACCAGTCGCGAACATTTAAACCCTGTCCGTAAACAGGAAGTGGTTTGTTATTCAAAATATTGTTTATCATCAGGGGTATCAATTTCTCGGGGAAATGATACGGGCCATAATTATTGCTGCAATTTGTAATGACAGTTGGCAGTTTATATGTGTGATAATAAGCCATTACAAAATGATCGCTCGAAGCTTTGGCAGCAGAATACGGGCTCCTGGGGTCATAAGCTGTTGTTTCGGTAAATAATCCGGTTTCTCCAAGCGAGCCATACACCTCGTCAGTTGAAATATGCAGGAATTTTTTATCAGACATATTATCCTGCCAGATATTTTTTGCAGCATTAAGTAAATTTACGGTGCCAATAACATTAGTATATACAAACTCCATAGGATTAATAATACTGCGGTCAACATGCGACTCGGCTGCAAGATGCACTATTCCATCCGGCTTATATTCATTAAATAATTTATTGATGTGGTCGAAATCGCAAATATCGGCTTTCACAAAAACATAGTTTTCTTTTTTCTCAACATCTCTCAAATTTTCAAGATTTCCGGCATAGGTGAGTTTATCTATATTAACAATCAAATAATCCGGGTATTTATTCACAAATAAACGCACTACATGTGAGCCGATAAATCCGGCACCCCCTGTTATAAAAATAGTTTTTTTCATGATTTTTTTTCAATTTTATTTCTATAATTCTGCTCCCATTTCCATGCTGATAAAGTTATGTCGTCTAAAGTAAGTTTAGGTTCAAATCCAAGTATTTTTGATGCCTTTGTTGTATCTGCCCAAACTTTTTCAACATCACCGGGCCTGCGCTCTACTATTTCGAACGGCAAAATAATTCCACTGGTTTTTTCGAAACTCTTTATAACTTCTAACACTGTATATCCGTTTCCGCTGCCAAGATTAAATACTTCTACACTGTTTTCACTCATTTTATCGCAGAACTCAAGTGATTTAACATGCGCTTGAGCCAAATCCGTAACATGTATATAATCGCGAATGGCCGTTCCGTCCTTTGTGTTGTAATCTCCGCCAAAAACCTTAAGTTTATCACGCAATCCTATAGCCGTTTGAGTAATATAAGGCATCAAATTGTTTGGAATGCCGCGTGGCAGTTCTCCAATAAGTGAATATTCATGTGCTCCAGCAGGGTTGAAATATCTGAGAGAAACTATACGCATATCCGGTTTTGAATTTGCGAAATTCCTTATTATTTCCTCCCCTATCTGCTTGGTATGCCCATACGGCGACCATGCAGGGCTGAACGGAGTGTCTTCGTTTACGGGAAGAACCTCGCTTTGACCATAAACAGTACATGAAGAAGAAAACACAAAAGATTTTATTTTTCTTTCTTTACAAAAATCAAGAATGCTAACCAGGGAGCCGATATTATTTCTGTAATATTCAAGTGGCTTTTCAACGGATTCACCCACACTCTTAAAAGCAGCAAAATGAATTACGCCATCAATGTTTTCGGGGAGTTTGTTTAATTCGCTTCTATCACAAACATCCATTTTATGGAATTCGGGACCAATTCCGCTTGTTATAAAAATTCGCTCTAAAACAGATTCTTCGCTGTTTGATAAATTGTCGGCAATTATTACTTCATAGCCGGCATTAATCAACTCAACAACTGTGTGGGAGCCAATATAACCTAAACCGCCGGTAACAAGAATGCACTTCATAAATTACAAACTCCAGTATGTGATGTTATTTATTTTATTACGCAAAACTCCTTTTACGTCAATTAGTATTCCTTTATTATCGTTCATCAGCGAACAAATATCGCCTTCGCTCAAATTTAAATATGCATCGTGCATCACGGCTAAAACAACAGCATCATATTTACCCTGTGGCTCGGGTTTAAGCGGTAATCCATATTCGTGTTCAAATTGAGTTGCATCGGCATAGGGATCAATAGCGTCAACTTTCAAGCCATAGGAAATAAGTTCATTAATTATATCAACCACTTTGCTATTGCGAATATCGGTAACATTTTCCTTAAATGTAACGCCCATGACCAGAACCTTGCCGTCGAGAATATTCTTGCCTGCTTTAATCAATTTTTTAACACACTGCTTAGCTATATAAGAGCCCATGCTGTCATTTACAAAGCGACCGGATCTGATTATCTGCGGATGATATTTATATTCCTGAGCTTTGTAAACCAAATAATAAGGGTCAACGCCAATGCAGTGGCCGCCAACCAGACCGGGCTGAAATTTCAAAAAATTCCATTTTGTTCCGGCCGCTTCCAATACGTCAAGAGTATTAATTCCCATACGTCCGAAAATAATGGACAATTCATTCATTAAGCCAATATTTATGTCGCGCTGGGTGTTTTCAATGATTTTTGCAGCCTCGGCCACCTTGATGCTTGGGGCACGATGAACACCGGCCTTTATTACAAGCTCATAAACCTTTGCTATCATTTCCATCACCTCAGGAGTGTTGCCGGAAACAATTTTTATGGTATTGGTTAAAGTGTGAACCTTATCGCCCGGGTTAATGCGCTCGGGTGAATACCCAACATTAAAGTCCTGTGGAAATTTTAAACCGCTGTGTTTTTCCAAAATAGGAATGCAATCTTCTTCGGTAGCTCCCGGATAAACGGTTGATTCAAAAACAACGGTGTCTCCTTTTTTCAATATTTTACCAACGCTTTCGCTGGCTTTAATCAATGGAGTTAAATCGGGTAAATTATGATTATTGATAGGTGTAGGCACCGCAACAATATGGAACGTGGCTTCCTTTAAATCATTTATATCGTATGTAAACTTAATTCTTCTGTTTATAAACTCACTTGAAGGAATCTCATCGCTGGGGTCAATACTGTTTTTCATCTTTTCAATGCGATCGGGTTTAATGTCAAATCCGATAACATCAATTACTTTTGCAAATTCCAAAGCAATAGGAAGACCAACATATCCCAGCCCAATAACAGAAATTTTTGTTTCGTGATTAACTAACTTTTCAAAAGTATTCATATAAATTATTTTAAAGAGATTTTAAATATGGGTGATAATCTCCTTGTAAAGGAGATATAGCGCTGTTGCGGATATTATAAACCATTTCGATTGATGGACGCGCGTCAGCCAAGCCAAAACCGTTATCTGAAAGGATTTGTTTATAACTCTCGGTATGCAGTTCTGTAAATCCTTCAGAAAATTCAAACTCTGAACCATTTACGTTTATCGAGCGGAATGTTCTTTTTTGTCCTTTTATTTCCTGTGGCAAATCGTTTTCGTCAATACTCAAAAACCAGCGAACATTTGCATTCTTCAATCTGAAAGTTCCTGCAGCTTTTTGTTCGTTATACAAGTGAACTTCATATTTTTCAACACAACCAAATATCCAGTACAGCATATCAAAAAAATGTATTCCAATATTTGTTGCTACTCCTCCGCTCTTGCTTTCATCGCCTTTCCACGAATGCCTGTACCAGTTTCCCCTGCTTGTAATATAAGTAAGTTCTACATCGAAAAATTCGTCTTGCCTATTTTCTATCTCAGATTTCAATTTTCGAATGGATTCATGTAAACGGAGCTGAAGAATATTATAAATTTTTCTGCCCGTTTCGCGTTCTATTTCTTCCAGTGCATCAATATTCCACGGATTAAGCACCAAAGGTTTTTCGCAAATGGCATCTGCCTGATTTCGCAAAGCCATTCTAATATGCGCATCGTGCAAATAATTTGGAGAACATATACTCACAAAATCAATTTTCATATTTCCTGTCCTGCGCATTTTGTCAAGATGTCTGTCAAAACGTTCCGATTCGCTGAAATAATCAGCATAAGGGAAATATGAATCAATTATTCCAATTCCATCATACGGATCCAAAACGGCAGTCAGCCGGTTTTCGGTATCTTTTATCGCTTTCATGTGTCGCGGAGCAATATAACCCGAAGCTCCAATCAACGCAAAATTCAATGGCTTATTCATTTATTATTTTTGTTACTTTTCCTTCTTTCATCAAATATTTTTCTCCACTTTCAGGACATTCTGCCAGGCCTTTTTCATTAAAAATAAGCCTGTGTCCGTATTCGCTCACCCAGCCTGCCTGCTTTCCGGGATTACCTATTACCAAGGCATAAGGCAACACATCTTTGGTAACAACAGTACCGGCACCAATCAAAGCATATTCACCAATTGTGTTCCCGCAAACTATTGTTGCATTTGCCCCAATAGATGCTCCCTTTTTTACCAGGGTTTGTTCATATTTATCACGTCTGACAATGGCACTACGCGGGTTTGATATATTTGTAAACACCATGCTGGGCCCCAGAAAAACATCATCTTCGCAAATAACTCCGGTATATATAGAAACGTTGTTTTGCACTTTAACGTTGTTTCCAAGGATTACGCCGGGAGACACAACAACATTCTGTCCTATGTTGCAATTCTTGCCCAAAACAGAATTTGACATAATGTGAGAAAAATGCCAGATTTTACAGCCATCGCCGATAGAGCAATTATCGTCAATTATACTGGTTGGATGTACAAAATAGTCAGACATACTATTTATTTAAAAATTCCAGAACGGTGTCTGTAATAAATTTCAATTGTTCAATATCCAGTTCCGTGTGCATCGGCAAAGAAAAAACATTTTTCGATAGCCATTCGGTAACAGGAAAATCGCCCTGTTTATAACGTGGGTCGATATACGCTTTTTGCAAATGCAGCGGCACCGGATAATATATCATGCAAGGTATTCCGCGTTCCTGAAGAAAAGCAATAAGTTCGTCACGATTAATCCCCTGCCCTATCAGGGTGTATTGGTGAAAAACATGATTGGACTTTTCATAACGATAAGGAATTATAAGCTTTGGATTATTGGCAAATGCAGTGTCGTAGTAATCGGCAGTCGCCTTGCGCGCATTATTGTATTCATCCAAATACTTAAGTTTGACATCAAGAATGGCAGCCTGAATGCTGTCCAGACGACTATTTACGCCAATTTCATCATGATAATACCTTATTTTCATACCATGATTTACAATTGTTCTTATCCTGGCGGCAAGCTCATCATCATTGGTGAAAATTGCTCCGCCATCACCGTAACAACCCAAGTTCTTTGACGGGAAAAAGCTGGTACAGCCAATATTGCCAATGGTCCCCGTCTTCATTGTTTTGCCATCATCAAAAATATAATCGGCACCAATACTTTGGCAGGCGTCTTCTATCACTACCAAATTATGCTCTTTTGCCAGAGCCATAATTTCTTCTATTGGTGCAGATTGACCAAACAAGTGAACCGGAACAATTGCTTTTGTTTTTGGTGTAATGGCTTTTTTAATTGCATCAACAGATATATTCATTGTGTTCCTATCAACATCCACCAAAACAGGAGTCAGCTTAAGAAGAGCTATAACTTCGGCCGTTGCAATAAAAGTAAACGATGTTGTAATTACTTCGTCTCCGGGTTGCAGTCCCAGAGCCATCATGCTCACTTGCAATGCATCAGTACCATTAGCGCAGGGAATAACATTTCTTACGTTTAAATATTTTTCAAGATTTTTCTGAAAACGCTGTACGGCCGGGCCATTAATAAAAGAAGTGCTCGATATCACTTCATCAATAGCCAGGTCAATTTCAGGTTTAATTTTTTGATACTGACCTTGCAGGTCAACCATCTTTATAGGTTTCATTTATTTTTTATGCAAAGCTAATAAAAAGTTGCTTTTATTAATTCATTAACACTTTGTTTAATCAAGGCGGACATTATAAGTATAATTTAGTAAAGTATTTGTTAATAACTGTAATCAGTATTTCAAAACAACTCCGGTGCTTGCTCCGCTTAAGATGTCTTTTAAAGTGCTTTTAATTTCAATCACATCCGGGTCGTTGGTAAAAGAAGCCCGTGAATTCTTTTTAATATTTTTTACATTACCTGGCGTCTCTACTATGGTTTTAACATTAATCAACGATGACACCTCCATTCCCATAAATTCGCGCGTCAGAGGACTATTTTCCTGCTTTTCCACCTGCCTTTTAATCAAAGGTCCTATATCTTTTTTTACAAACCTGTGTTTGCCAACCTTCATGTAATTCGGAACAATGAATCCATATTTTAATCCTGCAAGTTTCAGAAGGGCTTTTTTAAATGCCTTATGATTTTTAAACTTGAAAGACACCATATATTTCCCTTTTTTATTGTCGGATATGGCCTTAATATCACTTATTCCGCTTACATCCCTAAAAGCCTCCTCAACTGTTTTCGGAAAATTTAAAATATCTTCCGATGGCTTAAAGGCATTTACCCCTGATTGTGTAAGCGCGCCTAAATCGAGCGACAAAGAATAATCGCCGCTTTTATCAGGATAAATAATTATGTGTTCTTCCAGCTCAATGCAAGATGTAATAACAAGAGCCACAAAAGCAGCAAAAATAAATTTTAGTTTACTGAACAATTGCATTGGGATCGAAAACTTTTTTTAGAATATCATTTATACGTGCAGCAGGGTTTGTGCGAATCTTTTTTTCTTCTGTTGCTATCTGAGTGAAAAGAGCATTTAGTGCCTTTTCGGTAACATATTTCGACAAATCTGTTTCAATTGGATTAACCAGTGGTATTTTGTTGTATGTGCTTGTAATATCAGTCCAGTATTTTGTGCAATTTACGGCATCAAGTGCCTTTGATATTTCAGGTTTAAAAAGAGCCGTAAGAGATGCCGTGGTTTTGGATTTAAAATATTCCGTTGCTGCATTATCAGCGCCTTTAAGAATGTTAACGGCATCGGAAATTGTCATTGAACTTATTGCGTTAAGAAAAATTGGACCCGCTTTAGATACTGCATTTTCGGCACCATGATTCATAGTTGCGATAAAATTATCTATTAAAGTTTCCATGCCCAGTTGCTCAAGTTTTTCTTTTGCTCTTATTGCTTCTTGCGGAAACGGAATCATATATAAAGGATTTCTTAATATACCATCTGGCTTGCCAAGTAAACCAACAGCATTATTCGTGCCTACATTCAAGGCTTCTTTAAGTCCATTAACTACATCGCCTTCAGACAGTACTACAGGAATATTATTAGGCAAATTAATTTTGCTTAAAGTATCGCATCCCGAAAGTGCAATCATAATTATTGCTAAAGAAAATACGATTTTTTTCATGGCTGTATAATTTGTGCTAATTTACAAAATAAAAAATATTTATGCCAAAATTACTTTGCCAGATTAGAAATATAAACGCCTTGACATACAAAAGAATATTCATTATTTGAAACTTTTAGCTTAATTGTAATTACTGTTGTAATCTTAGTAACTTTGTATAAAAAGGTTTTGTGAAAAATATTCAAGGCTCTCTTATTAGTTATTTTAGCACTTTAGTCAAGCAAAACGGAGGAATAAACCTGGCTCAGGGAATTCCCGGATTCGCGCCACCCGAAGAGTTGCTTGATAAATTAAAAAATATTGCAGCTGAAAACATTCATCAATATCCGCCGGGCATAGGAAACTTTAAATTACGGGAAAGTTTACTTAAATTTTACTCTTCCGAAAAAGTGTTAAGTTCCGATAATATACTAATTGTTCAAGGTGCCACCGAAGCGTTGTGTCTTGTTTTTCTCTTTATCATGGGTAATACCGGCGGCAATTTTGCAACATTGTCATTCACTCCCCCATACGAATCGTATCGTCAATTGCCAAAACAATTCAACCTGCCTTTTTTTGAAGTTGAGCCAACAGAAAATGGGGAAATACCAATCTCGCTGGTTGAAGAACATATAAATAAAAACAATGTAAGATTAATTTTTCTGGCATCTCCCGGAAATCCGCACGGAATAATTTTTTCTCAGGAAAACATAAACGAGCTAATAGATTTATGCGCTCAAAAAAAATGCTATCTGGTATTCGATTCTGTATATAGCATGTTGTATTACAGCAACCAGCCATACGTGCCACTTTCCCGGCTAAATCCGTATTTATTTATTGTAGATAGTTTTTCGAAATGGTTTTCAATAACAGGCTGGCGGGTTGGTATGCTGCTGCACGACGAAACTCATTGCAACGCAATCAGGTCAATGCATGATTATACAGGGCTTTGCACAAACTCGGTTCTGCAGGAAGCCTTGCTACAATATATTGAGAATCATGATTTTGGAAAAGATTATTCGGAAAATCTTAGACAAGTTTTATTTGAAAATTATCTTAAAGCATCGGAAAAACTTAATGAGGCGGGTTTTATTTGCAAAAAATCGGAAGGTGGTTATTTTATCTGGGTTGAGCTTCCGCCCAAATTTTCGGATGGATTAGATTTTGCTCTTAATTTATTCGAAAGTCATAAGATTGCCACAGTACCCGGGATTCATTTTAGCGATAAGGCCAAAAATATTATCAGAATCAATATTGCCAGACCAATTAATGAGCTAACAACAGGCATTGATGGCATTATAGATTTTATCGGAAAAAAAATGAAAGTTAAAATATAAACACTTATTTTTTAAGCATTCTTATAGCACCACTATTAGTATCAAACAAAACGTTCTTAATTGATGAAGGCAAATAATTGGTAATGCCTAGTTGGCATATTGGTACTTTTTCTTTTAAAACTACCTCACCGGCTTCATTATTAAGTATAAATACACAATCTTCGGGAATATTATATGCAATGCCTTTGTTTTTATAATGTTTAGTATTTGTAATGACAGACTTAATTGCGTTTGATTTTTTATCTGAAACCAGCTCGTAATAATATAATTCGTCTGAAAGTAATGAATCATAATCTTCAAGCACTCCATAGGATTCACTAAAACTAAAAATAAAGGTTTTTTCATTTATCTTATCGGGATCAATATTTATTAGATAGTGTTTTGAATATTCTATGGCCTTTCCGGTAAACAAGGTTAAATACTCTTGCTGCATCTTGTTTAGTTCCTCCAGCATTGCATCAAAGGTGTTCAAATCATAATTAATTTCCTGATAACCCGAAATAAGATTCATTTTGTTTTCGGAAATAAGTCTTATATAATCTGCTGCATCTTTGGCTTTGTCCTCAATAGATTTTTCAATAATACTATGCTGCAATATTTGCTTTTCAATTGTAACTGTGTCCAAAATAATTTTTTCAAAAATAGTGTCGGTTTTTATTCGTGTATTTCCCGTGGCAAAATACTCAAAGCCTGAATTTGAAGGATGATTCAAATTATCGCTTTCTTTTTCGGAAATTTTATTTTTATCATAATATTCTTCTGACAAATCAATGTTTACAGATGAGATACATCCGTAATCATTAAAATTAATCATAAAATTATCTTTGTTTTTTAATTTACTAGTTTCAATAAAAAACAATCTGGATGTATCGGGTACCGAAAAGGTTTTCAATTTAATGTCTTCGACAAAATAAACTGTTTTGTTTTCGGTAATTACATTACTAATTCCGGTGAATTTTGCCGAATAAGCCGAAAACGGGCCCTTTAAATAATGAATTTCTTTCACTGTTACATCAACCACAAGCCGCGTTTCGGGTAAATAATAAAAAATGCCCTCCTTTTTCAATTTCGTATCGTTGTGAACAGGAATAACTCTTAATGAATGACAGGCACTCAGTAAAATGAATAAAGAAATAAAAATGCTTATTCGCATAATTTTTTTTACAAAATTAATGAATTTCGCCGAATAGGTTAAATCACTTAACTTTGCATTGAAATGAATGAAAAAACATTTATAAAACTTGGCAATAATAAGCCGCCGGTCATCATTACCGAAGACCCTATAAAGGATTTCAAGCGATGCTGGCAGCTTACTATTGGTACTCACAAACCAACTCCTGTCTTTTTTCTTGTTGACAAAACTCCTTATGGGATTTTTCAAAATATTTTGAATGACATGTTTGAAAAACTGCCGGTTAAATTGGTTGGCATCAGGAAAATAAATGGCGGCGAAAACAGCAAACAATGGCAAGTGGCAGGAGAAATAATTGAAGAATGGATTAAATATCCCATAACAAAGGATACGGTTATTGTGTGCTTTGGAGGTGGAACCATTACCGATCTGGGCGGCTTTATGGCTTCGGTTTTCAAACGCGGGTTGCGTACGGTATATATTCCTACCACGCTTATGGCAATGACAGATGCATCGATAGGAGGTAAAAATGCCGTTAATTTCAACTTTGCAAAAAATCAAATCGGAACAATATATTTTCCAAAATTCACATTTATATCACCGCTATGGCTTTCTTCATTACCTGAAAATGAAATTAAATCAGGCTACAGCGAAATAATGAAGCATGCTTTACTGGATAAATCAGCTTTTGTTAAAACAATTTTGTCGGTTCAGGATGCAAAAATCCCACCAAGCACTTCATTACTTACCAAAAGCATCAGAACAAAACTTAGAATTATTACCAGCGACCCATTTGAAAATAATAAAAGAATGTGGTTGAATTTTGGTCATAGCTTTGGTCATGCTTATGAGGGGTTTTTCCTAAGTGCACAAAAACCATTATCTCATGGCCATGCAGTTGCAATCGGCATAGTCGAAGCCTTGTATTTTTCGAGTATCTTATATAATTTTCCAAGGCAATTGTTAATCGAGGTATTGAACTGGTTTAAACAAATGTTTGATTTTGACGAACTGCCTGAATGGAAAACATTACAGCCATACATTTTGCAAGACAAAAAAAATCTTTCGTCAGGAATTAGATTAATATTGCTGAAATCTCCGGGCAATCCTTTGATTGACCAAATTGAAGAAACACGTATTTGTGAACTACATAATGAGTTTATAAACAAATTGCGGCAAAACAATTTTTAAAATTTAAAACACTTTTGGCAAAGCAATACAATACTCTATTGCTTAATTAAATAAAGTCTAATAAATACCAAAAACTTTATTAAAAATACAGTATTCTGTTATCTTCGATATCAGCTTTCTGCTGCAACGCCCTAAACAATTCGTAATTAACCTTGCTTTGGAAAAACTGCGTCTTCTGTGCTTTTATATTTTGATAATCTGCAGGCTGTGGCTCAACAATATCAATTACATTGTAAATAAATACGCCCATTTCACCTTTAATAACCTTAGATAATTTACCTTTGGCAGACGCGGTAATGTTACCAATAACTTCAGGTTCAGGTCCAAAGCCCGGCAAAGAATAAGTTGAAAAAGAAACATCAAAAGTATCAACTTCGGATTTTAGTTTATTTGCCAATGCTTCAACAGAGGACACGCCATTTAAAGCCGAATTCATTTTATCTATTAACATCTGAGCCTTTTTCTCCTTTTTGGCAAATGGTTCAACAATATTTTTAACCGATTCAAACGGGGCAATTCCTTTTTCCGTTTTTGTTTTCAATAATGCAATAACATATTTTGATTCACCATCAAGAGCAAATACTGTTGATACTGTGCCATTTTTTGTGTCTTTATTATAAGCCCAACGTATCACTTCGCGTCCTTCATTTATTCCCGGCAAAGTAAAATCTGCAATTCTAAGTTTTTCGGCAACACGTTTTGTATATCCTTTATCTATTATATTTTTTTCAAATAACTCAGAAGTCTGGCTTTCGGCAGCAAAAACATTGGCCAAATTATAAATAGAGTCACTTGTTTCTTTACTTGGTTCAACAGTACGCTGAATGGTAGCTATTTTCACTTTATTAATCGGCTTTGTTTTATCAATAACCTTGATTACGTGATAACCAAAATCAGTTTCAATAACAGAGTAAGAACCTTTAGCTCCTTCAACACAAGCTTTATTAAACTCATGAACCATCATACCCTCCTGAAACCATCCAAAAAATCCGGCATTTTGTTTAACTGAGGGATCGTTACTATTAGCAATTGCAGTCTGTGAAAAGAAAGCGCTGTCTTTTCCTTTAACAACCATCAAAAGACTATCAGCAATATGTTTCGCTTGCTCTTTAGTTCTAACCACACTTGAGTCGGCATTAGCGGCACCTTTGTAAGCAATAAGGATATGCGCAGCTTTTAATGAATCCGGAATCATTTTGCGGTCAAGCAATTTGTGCATATAATACACATTGCTTTCAAGATAAGGTTCAACAAATGAGCCTATTTTTGCATCAAAAAGCGTATCTGCCTTCACCGGAAGCACTTCGCGACGTAAGAACGAGCTATCCCATTTAAATTCAATGTCAGAATTGGTATTAATAAAACTTACGACATCATCAATTCCAGTATTTTTAAAATGGGAATAAATGGTATCAATCTTCTCCTTCATAAATTTAAAATCGGTTGCTGATGGTTTTACGTCAAAAATAACAAAATCAACAGCTGCAAATGGCTCATCGTAAACAAAGTCATATTTATGAGATTCATAATAATTTTTTATCTCCTCGTCGGTAACTGTAATAGTAGAATCACTTATAGAAGCATAGCGCAATCCGGTATATTCTGTTACATATTTTTTGTTTCTATCATTGTTTTCACGATCCATAAATGCTTTTGGCAAATAGAAAGCTTTGTTAACAAGAGACACATATTTGTTTCTTGTTCTTTCTTCTATAATCATGTTTTCATACAGATGCCAATTATACTGTTCTTCCGAAGAACGTTCTTCTAAACTGCTAATGTACATGGCAACCTGACTAGGATCAAAAACTCCGGTTTCAGGATTGGTAAAAAGCTGTTTTATTAGAGGATGCACATACTTGCCAGTAAATAATTCACCAATTTCGTCAGTACTAACAGCAAGTCCAAGTTTATCATATTCTTCCTTAAGTATAAGAGATTCTATCATCTTTTCATATACTTCGTTGTTTATATGAAAATTATCTGCCGAAGAAAAATTAATTTCTTTGCCATATTGCATCATATACATGGCTTTCCGCTCTTCAACCTTGGCAGTAAAATCCTGATACTTTATTTTTTCGCCAAATACTACAGCTAATGGTTCAAACGAATGACGTCTGTTTTTTAAACCCAAAAAATCACTTAAAATAAATAATGCCAAGGCAACACCTATAGCACCAACAAGTAATCCTGAATGTTTTCGTATTTTTCCTATAGTAGCCATCCTATAATTTTTTTATTAAAAAACGAGTGCAAAGGTAATCATTTTGATTAAACAGCCCTATTCTTAATCAATTTTATCTTCTTTTATTTGAATTTCACCTTTTGGTCTCAAAATTTTATACTGGTTAAACCTTTCGTCGGACTCAAAGCCATCGCCCCAAATTATCTTGTCAGGCGTAATAATTTTAATAAAAACGTCAGAATAAATCCTGTTTGCCCTTTCATCCCAAATCAAGTGGTCTGTGTACATTTTTTCCGAATCGGCTGTTATAACAACCACATCATATTTAACTTCAATTCGCTGTAATTCATCAAAACGTTCTCCATATTTTGCAGTAAGCAATGTTTCTTTATTACCCAGTGAATCGTAAAAAACAACTTGTAATCCATCTGTTAGTTTAATAATCCCTTTTTGCTCCTTATTTTCATATCTTTTCATTACGGGAGCTGTTAAGCATGCTTTAATTAATCCACTATCGCTATAATACATTGTTACCTCGCGGGCTGTTTCAACAGGCAAAGTGTCAACTAAAACTACTTCATTAAGTTTTTCACTAGAATTACCACATGAAAAAAACATTGTGGTCATAAATATGACCACAATGCAAATTAAATAAGTATGCTTTATTTTTGTATGCACTAATTATCTGCTTCTCACAACAGTCGTTTCAGTATACCAGCACGAAACCGTGTAACTTGAGCCTACGGCAATATTTTCGAAAAATAATTCTTCATTGTTTGGGAATCCACTATACGCTGCATTATATTTTGCATTAGCAACGTTTATCACGTTTTCGTCAGTTGAAACAGATTTAGCCTTTGCATATTTGTCGGCAGCTGCCCAATATCCTGCTCTTTTACTAACAGGGGTATCTCCTCCACAACTGGATGCGGTTGAATAATATAAATCTCCGATAAGTATATAAGGTCTTCCGTCGCTTGGATTTAATCTGGAGGATTCAAGAGCTGCATTGCGTGCATTTGCAAGTTGTCCTAAATTTCTATATGCATCTGCAAGATTCAAATATGCATCAGCTTTCGCTTTATCTTCTTTTAGACCGCTAATTGCTTCATTTAGATATTTTGCAGCACTGCTAAAGTTTTTAATTTTTAAAAATGATTTTCCTAAAACAAGAGCCGCATCAGGTGTCGGGCTTAATTTATATGCCTGTTCTGCAGCCTTAAAATAAAGCGGATCATCCGTACAATTCTTTTTCTCCATTAAGTTTGTCAGCTTAATCAACCAATTCAAATCAGAACTCTTTTTGTCATATTTGGCACTGTAAATTTTTACAATTTCTTCGCAACTAGCCCATGGGTCAAATAAACTGTTAATATTTCCTTCAGCTATGGCATATATATCTATTTTCTTTTGAATCTTAACTGAATCGGCTGGATTGGCCTTTAATTCATCGCGATACAAAGCTAACTGATGTTCGGTAACAGCCATCACAAGGTCATAATTTTCATATATTTTTGAAGTGTCTAATTTGCCTTCGCGAACTAATTCATCGGTTACCTTATAAAAAATAGACAAAACTGCAGCTTCGCTTTCATTACCTTGAATCTGTAATGATTTTTCAAGCGTGTAATAAATCAGCTCTTGTTCCTGTGGGCGATAATTAAACAAATCAAATCCCTTACGACCTAAAATATATCCTTCTCCATACAGTTTGGCACAGCCAAAAGCTTCGATATTCCGGTCATAAAGCATCATTAAAGTATCAACGTAAAGTTGTTTTTCGGCTTCACTTGGAGCATTATCAATTAAGTATCCGATTATACGCACACCATCCAGATATAAATTTTGGCTGGACAAGGGCGCATTGATGAAACAATATCTCCAGTGGCCAATAGTATAATTTATGGCTTCTCCCTTAAATTTAGAGTCTCTCCATTGTTTGTAATTTTCTCTGTAAAGAGATAAGTTTTTAACACCTTCAACACTGTCGGGTCCGTATTTTGGGCCTTTAATACAGCAGGATTCGGGAAACTTAATGTTACTCTGTGCAAAAACACCATTTACTAAAGGCATTGTAAGAGCAAAAACTAAAATTAAATTCAAAACGGTTTTCATGGCTCTGTAGTTCTAATTGTACTTCTTCTTTTCAAACCAGCGTTCTTTGAGAGAAATTCCAAGAACAAATCTTATGTAATTTTCTTTTATCAAATTGTTGCTGGTTGTACCCATTGTACCAAATTCAATGCCAGTTGTTATAACTGACCTTTGTAATCTTGGATAAATGGACCTTAAAGGCCAAGAACAGCCAAAACTAATACCAAGTTTGGTAAGTTCTTCACCTTTTAATGACAAATAGGTCTGGTCGTAATGAATACCACCATACCAGGTTCTTTTATTTGAATATCTTGTTAATTGTTTTTTTGCGGGAGAAATTGAAAAACCCAAATTAAACGACATGCTGTTTTTCAATGAATCAGATTCGCCAAACGACTTAAAATCGGACCAATCTTGCATTCTGAAATCGGCACCAAGCGACCATTTATTGTCTTTTGAAATCATAAAGCCACCTGAAACGCTCATAGGATAGCTTATAATTCCTTTTATATTATTTGAAACACCAGTTGTGTCAATAATATATTCACTGCCTCCACTGAAATAATATCTCATTGCCATCATGCTTTCTTCGGCATTTAGTTTGGCGGGTAATCCCACGGAGGTGCCAAGAACAAGCTTGGTTTTTTCCAGATTCAATGAGTCATTAAATAAAGTTATTTCATATTGCAGTCCGGCATCAAATGTAAAATCTCCTACATATCTGGAAGATATGGTCTTTGTGTTGTAAAAAGCACTTGAGTCGAAAACAACTCGCCTAACCTGCGTTAAGGAGCCAAAAACATAAGACACATTTACCCCAACACTTAAATGATTAAATAATTCAACTGCATGCCCCATCCAGAACTTATTAAAGCCTCCGCTTCCCTCATATTTTACCTTGTAATTTGCCAAAGTATCAAGAGAAGAAGCAGTTTCGAGCATATAGCCCACCGAGCTATAAGGTTGAAGTCCAAACGCCATACCCCACAATCTGGCAGCTTTAAATGCAAATGAAAAACTATTTAGCGAACCCGTGAATCTGCTTGACATTTGTGTTAAACTACGCTGGTTTGAATAATTGCATTTTAACCCTCCATTAAAAAGCATTGGTAAAGAGTCTTGATCGTAAAGCAAAACAGTATATGACGCAGGATTAAAATTGTTAATGGCATAACGATCCTTAAATGCCGAGGTAAGACCGCCCATGGAAAAAGAAACGGGTTCGGTATTATTCTGTATTTCTCCAAGCCCATATCTTGAATACGGAGATGTTATAAAGCTTTGTGCTTTTACACAAAACGTAATAACAATTAGTATTATGGTAATTAAACAAACCCTCATGAATTTAAGTTCAATAAATAATTTAATCCAGTAAGAACAATTTTTGGGACTGCAAAGATGTGATTTTCACGATAAATATCAAAATGGCCGGCATCTCCGCCACCCACAAAAATAGGCGCCTTGCCGAACTGATTGGCAAATTTATCTATTCTATATTGTATTTCGGCTAAACATCCGCTCATCACACCGCTAAGTATAGAGTCTTTTGTTGTTGTTCCCAATTCTATAAATCCATTTTCAACTTCAACTAACGGCAATTTTGAAGTTAAATTGTGTAATGCCTTAAATCGCATGTTAATTCCCGGGCTTATTGCTCCACCAAGATAAAAACCATCGTTGTCAACATAATCAAAGGTAATTGCCGTTCCAACCTGAATGACCAAAAACGGAAATGAATTTCCCGACATAAACGCACCTCCGCATACTGCAGCCCATCTGTCCTCTCCCAAGCTTTCAGGGCTTTTATATTTTGATTTAACCGGAGAATTTATGCAATTACGAATTGGCAAAATATCGTTTTTTGTAAAAAAGTCAGCGTCTTCTTCCGGAAGATTAATGACACTTGAAAATATTTTACGGGATAAGGGATATTGGTCTATTATACCTTTTATATAATTTAATGAATATATATCTGTTCCCGACTGTAAAATTTTTTCGCCTGAAAAAACGGCATATTTACAGCAGGTATTACCAATATCAATAGTCAAATTTATTTTCACGATGTAAAGGTACATTAAAAAAATTTTGCCATATAAAAATATCATTATATATTTGCACTCCTAAAACAAGGAGGCGTCGTAGCTCAGTAGGTAGAGCAGCGGACTGAAAATCCGTGTGTCACTGGTTCAATTCCAGTCGATGCCACAAAAAAAGCCGGAAATTCCGGCTTTTTTTATTAAAGTATTTTTTTACCACATACCTATATATTTATAGAATTCTGTAGCGTTAGAATTAAAAACAAATGCATCATTAATTATAAAAATATTTCCTTTATCAGCTACAAATGCATATGCTGTTTTTGCCAATTTCAGCCTATTTGAGTCAAAAGTAAGCATCAACATAAGTTCGCGCAACTGATACGACGTAACACCACTTATTGAAACTGCAGTAATAGCCATTCGCAAGCGGGTTTCATCAAAAGCTTCCCGCCTCATGGAAGAAAGTAAAATATTAAAAGATTCATTTGGCATACCAAAAGGCTTATAATAGTTGTTGCCATGTGAATAATCTGAGTGATGTCCATTATTTCCATAATAATTATTTCCATGGCCATAACCGTATCCATATCCTCCACTATTATATACAGGAACCATATTTTCGGTTCCGGTAATTATAAAAGTTCCAAAACGATCTATAGTGCCATAAAATTTTTTATTCGGGGCAATATCAATTACTCCACTATACAAACGCTGAGTCATAACACCATTCAACGTCATTGTTTCTTTAAAAATATCCATTCCATGTCTGCCATTTATCAGATTAGGAATTACGACTGCTCCGGCATAGCTGTTAAATTGATTTCCGTCAATTACAACAAAAAAGTTTGCGTTTTCGCTAATTGTGATGGTTAATTCCGAATAAGGTGCAGCGAACACAGCCGACCCAAACACAATCATAAAAATAAAAGAGATAAAATTTTTCATGGCTTGTTCCTCCTTAAGTTTTAATTAATAATTTAAACTTATTAATCCAAACCTTATGCCATAAAAAAATGGAGTTGAAAATCAACTCCATTTTTTACTATTATTATGAAAAACAAATCTTATTCTAACACGGTTACTCTGCCATTAAATACATGCCATAAGCCATCTCCGTATTGAACCTCAATCCTATATGAGTAAATACCGGGTACTTGTTTGCGGCCGTTAATACGCCCATCCCAGCCTTTATTTATATCATCGGAGCTAAAAACAATTTTTCCCCACCTGTCATAAATATTCATTATATATGAGCCTTTATCTAAACCGACACCAACACCTGAAGGCTTAAAAACATCGTTAATCCCATCGGCATTATAAGGTGAAAATGCATTAGGCACATAGAAAAACATATTTAATTGTACATGGATTACAGTATAGCTCTTATCGCTACATCCATGTTCCGAATAAACTGTTTGCCACACTATATAATCGCCGGGTGCTGAAAAAGTATGTGACGGACTTGCCTCATTAGAGTAATTATAGGCACTTGAAAAATCATTAAAATCCCAATAATAAGTTGCCCCATTAGTGCTCATATCGGTAAAATTAACCACAGGGTCATCCATGGTAACATAATTTGAATCAGCTATAAAACTTGAAACCGGCTTAATATAAACATCAACAATACCTAAGTCAGTTTTTGAACTGGTACACCCGTCAGCAGTTACAACACTTAAAGTAGCATCATATTTACCGGGATTTGTAAATACTTTTGCCGGTGTAGGCTGATTCGAGGTTGTGCCATCGCTAAACAACCAGTTATAAGAAACGGCAGGTGGATCAATATTGGCAGAAAATTGCACAAACAAATCCTCACACCCGTTAGGCGGCGAAGCCTGCATTTGAATGGTTGGGTTAGGATTAACGACAACATTTACATTAGCTGATTTCGTACATCCATTTGCATCAGTACCGGTAACAGAATATGAAGTGTTTGTAGTAGGAGAAACTATTACAGAAGCATTATTCCCTGCAGCAGGTGACCAAGTCCAAGAATTTGCCCCTGATGCATTAAGCTGAGTAGAATCACCAATACAAATTTGTGAAGGTGTTGCAGAAACTTGTACTGGTGGTGGTTGATTAACCGTAATATAAATTGAATCTACTGCAATACATGTCCCCATATAAGTTCCTGTTACTGAATAATAACCGGAAGTGGTAGGGCTAACAGTAACGGATGGCGTGGTTGCGCCTGTATTCCATGTATAAGAATTGCCGCCAGCTACATTTAATGTGGTTGATTCACCAAGACAAAGAACAGAATCGGTTGTTGTTATTTTTATATCTTGAGGATTAACGTAAACATGAACTGTGTCACGATAAATAACTTGTGAACCGTCACAATACTCATAGGTTGCTATTGCAATAAAAGAATCGGTTTGAGCAACATAAACCGGTTGTTGTGCATTATATCCCAAAAGATTGGCACCATGAAACCACGAAATAGTATAAGAAGGCGCACCATTAGGAGTAAAACGCCATGCTTCATTTGAAGCAGTCCATGGACCGGTGTTGCGCCCCGGTGGAACATATGCAACTGTTCCCGCAGCATTTTGAATACCAATTACAGCATTACCGGAATTCCAGCTATAACAGGTTGGTTTATTCAAAATATGGACTTCAATAACGTTGGTTCCCTCATACAATACAACTTGTAAAGTAGATTGTATAGTAGTACAGGAAAAATGACACACATGATCGAAATTCATTATAAAAGAACGGCATGGATAAGAACCAACAACTCCGTAACGAAATGCTCCGCATACGCCGGGATGTATATCGTGGTAAGCGCCGAAAATAGCATTTTTGAATAAAGAAGTGCTTGGCAATGTATTAGAAAAGGACCATGAGCAGTATTGATTGGCAAAACTAAGATCGAATGTTATAATTCCATTGGCACCAACTACGAGTTTATCATATGGCTGGCCAAAAAAACAAAATTTAAACGGCAAATTAACAACAGGTCCAAAATAATCATCTTGACTGATAGGAATTGCCGTACCCGAAGTAAACGGATAAGGCGGTGCATAAGGAATACTCGACACGGTATATGTATTTGTTAATCCAACATGAAAAACATTTGCCGTTAATGTTAAATTGCTAGGACCACATATAGTAGTATCACTTGAATGAAACGTGGGTGCAGGACCGGCTTCAAGCGAAGGGCACCCGGGCGCTTGTGCCCAATTCAAAATTGGGACAAAAATAAAAACCAGGAAAAATATTTTGTATTTCATAATAACAGATAGTTTGCAAATTTACAAATATTTTTACCTTTAGACAATAAAATTCTAATAAAGTTTATAAATGAGAGACAAAAGTGTATTAAATAAAGACGAATTATTGAATATTATTTCAAATTCGAAAACCTGTTATGTGGCAATGATAGGTTTAGACGGCAAACCGTATAATCTGCCTTTTAATTTTGGATTTGACGATGATTTTATTTATCTGCACAGTGGTAAAGAAGGGAAAAAAATGAAAATTTTGGCTGCAAATCCAAATATCTGTATCGCTTTTTCAAATAGCGAAGAACTCGGATATCAAAGTGCAGATGTTGCCTGCAGCCATTTTATGAAATACAAAAGTGTATTAGTTTGGGGTCCGGTAGAATTTATTGAATGCGAAAAGGAAAAAGCCTTAATTCTTAACAAATTAATGAAACACTATACGGGAAGAGACGATTTCAGCTACAATTCTCCGGCCATTAAAAATGTTGTGGTTTTTAAAGTCTCTACTCAAAACATCAGCGGTAAATCATTTGGGTATTAGTATCATCAAAAATAAAAGCTAATTTCGCCAACATGATATATGTCATATTTTGACTTATGCGATGTTAATCTAACTTGATTGGCGCAATTTTTTTTGCAAAATCCAATTAAATAAAATATAATAAAGTGCTCCAAAACCAAGGCCTACTATAGCACCTACAAATACATCAGAAGGATAATGGGCGCCCATATATATTCTACTATAGCAAATTGATCCTGCATAAGCAACAAACAGAATCCAAAACCAGTAAACATATTTTCTTCTGATAACCAGCCACATAAAAATTGCTAATGCAAAACTATTTGCAGCATGAGATGAAATGAAACCGTATTTGCCTCCGCAATGGCCATACACCAAGTGAATATGCTGCTTTATGTCAAGGTTATGACAAGGGCGATAACGCAAAAATATGTTTTTAAATAAATGCACCGAAATTTGATCGGTCGTGGCAATTAAAAGAGGAATAAACAATAAGACCAGCCACCAGCTTGATTTCAATGTTTTATAACTCAAAAAAAGAAGTAAAATATAAAACGGAACCCATGTATATTTATAGCTAATCCAATAAAACAAAAAATCAGTAAAATGCGAATGGCTTCCATTTATTAGAAAAAGTATTTTTTGATCGATGTCTTTAAGAAGTTCAATCATTGTATTTATTCAACGTTTTCCAGATTATATCTTTCAATTCTGCAATTCCCATATTGGTTACTGATGAAAAAAAGCAGGGATTTAGATTTTTGAGTTTTGATGCTATTTTTTTTCTTTGACTTTCATCAATCAGATCGCACTTTGAAACAGAAACTATTTTTTCTTTTTGCAATAACTGCGGGTTATATTGTTTTAATTCGTTTAGAAGTATTTTATATTCCTTTAAAACATCGTCAGAGTCAGCCGGAATAATAAGTAATAAAATGCTGTTTCGTTCGATATGGCGCAAAAACCGAATGCCTAAGCCTCTCCCTTCGTGAGCTCCTTCAATAATACCGGGGATATCAGCCATAACAAATGAGCGTTCATCGCGATATGGAACTACGCCAAGATTTGGAACCAGTGTTGTAAAAGGATAATCGGCAATTTCGGGTTTTGCAGCAGAAACAACAGAAAGAAGCGTAGATTTTCCCGCATTTGGGAATCCAACCAAACCAACATCAGCAAGAAGTTTCAATTCAAAAATTGCCCAAATTTCCAATGCAGGTTCGCCGGGTTGCGCAAAGCGGGGGGCCTGCATGGTGGCTGTTTTGAAAAAGTCATTTCCTTTTCCCCCTCTGCCACCTTCGAGTAAAATAATTTCCTCGTTATGCTTTGTAATTTCAAAAATCACCTCATTAGTTTCGGAATTACGTACAACCGTACCAAGAGGAACATCAATATAAATGTCTTGTCCATCACGTCCCGTTTTTCTATTCTCGCTTCCGCCCTGCCCGTCTTCAGCATGAATATGCTTGGTATATTTTAGATGCAACAAGGTCCATAACTGTGAATTTCCCCGAACAACAATATGTCCGCCTCTACCTCCATTTCCACCATCAGGGCCTCCTCTTGGATTTAATCTTGAGCGATAAAAATGAGCTGATCCGCTTCCGCCTTTGCCACTACGACAATATATTTTTACATAGTCGATAAAATTGCTTTCTGCCATAACACAAATTTACTTATGTATTTTAATTATCTCGTCAATTATAGTAGCAACGGTATCTATAGACTGATCGCCATCTATAGAAAACAAACGCTTTGTTTTGCGATAATAATCAATAACAGGCTGAGTTTGGCTAAAATATACCATAAGCCTGTTGCTCATAACAACTTCATTATCATCACTTCTTCCCGATGTTTTACCACGCTCAACAATACGGGCAATTAATTTTTCTTCCGGCACTTCAATGGAAATAACCAAAGCTATTTTCATGTCTTTTTTAAAAAATATGCGGTCAAGCATTTGTGCCTGGTATAAAGTACGCGGGAAGCCGTCAAAAATCATTCCCGAAGCATCTTTGTTGTTTAAGGCAAATCTGTATAATTCTTTAAGTATAAGTTGATCGGGCACAAGCATGCCTCTGCTTATAAATTTATTATATAGTTTGCCCATTTGAGTGCCCGAAGCTATTTCTTTTCGTATTAAATCTCCGGTCGAAACATGTAAAAAACCAAAGTTTTTAACTATTTTGGCAGCCTGAGTTCCTTTTCCACAACCGGGTGGACCAAAAATAACCATATTATACATAGCTACCTCAAGTTTTTAAGCGCTCGCTGAATCTCCGACTTCAATTTTGTAAAAACTGTTTCTTCATCACCCGATGCATCAATCTGCTTTAATAATTGCTTGCCTGAATAATAGTTGTGTAATACAGCTGAACGCTGCTCGTATACTTCGAGTCTGTGTATAATTATATCAAGGCTGCGGTCGTATGGTCTGGCATTTGGTGTTTCAGCACGCTTGGAAAGACGTTTAATATTTTGCAATGTCGGGGATTGGAAAGAATAAACTTTTGTCACTTTACCTCCCAATTTGCGTAAAACACCATCTAATATATAAGCCTGAGCAATTGTTAAAGGAAATCCTTTAAAAATATATCCTTTTGCATCAGGATGCTCATTAAGTTTTTCTTCAATAAGTTTAATCGCAATCTCATCCGGAACTATATCGCCTCTGTCAACATACTCCTTTGCAACTTTGCCTAATTCGGTATTCATTTCAATTTCCTGACGAATCATGGAACCTGTAGATACATAAACAAGGTTAAATTCCTCTGCTATGCGCTTGGCTTGTGTTCCCTTGCCGGAACCCGGAGGACCAAAAACTATAAAATTAAACCAGATGCTTTCAAGAGCCTTTTGGATTATAACATCTATCCCGTCAAAAACAACATCGGGGTCTCCATTACCATCAACCGAATGAAATTTTTGCATGCTCATGTAAAACTCAGCTACAGGGCGGGTCTTATCTTCGTATTCTTTTAGCCGGTAATTAATTACATCCATGCTCTTGTCATCGGCACGGTTTTCTCTAATGGCACGGTTTGACAAACGTTCAATTAATATGTCCTGAGGCACTTCCAAACAAATCATAGAGGTTAGAGAGGTGTTCATTCTCAGCATTAATCCCTCTAAAATATACGCCTGTACCACAGTTCTTGGAAAACCGTCGAACAGATAACCATTGGTATCAGGATTGGTTTTAATTTTATTTTCAATAATCTGAACAATAATGTCATCATCTGCCAAGCCTCCTTTTTCAATTACCTCTTTGGCTTGCCTGCCCAAAAGTGTATCATTGGCAATTTCTTCGCGCAACATATCTCCCGTAGAAATATATGTAAGCTTGTATTTTTCCAATAATTTTTTGGATTGAGTCCCCTTTCCACAGCCCGGAGGGCCAAACAAAGCAATGTTAATCATAACTATTGTGCGATTTTATAAATATCAGGTAAATTACGGCCTTTGCCGTCATAATCAAGACCAAAACCAACTATGAAGTCATTTGGTATTTCGATTCCGACATAATGAATATAATAATTATGCTTGAATGCTTTTGGCTTATACAGCAATGTTGAAATTAAAACGTCTTTTGCTCCCAATGCCTTTAATTTATCTTTTGCCAAAAGCATTGTAAGCCCCGAGTCAATTATATCTTCAATAAAAACCACAGTGCGACCTTCTACATTTTCATTCAAATCCATTAATTCGCGAACCGAATTTGAACTTTTGGTGCCTTCATAACTGGCAAATCTCACAAAAGTTACATCGCATTCGCCCTTAAAACGTGTTATCAATTCAGAAGCAAAAACAAAAGCTCCATTAAGTACAACAATAAACAATGGATTTTTATCGGATAAATCCTGATTCATTTTTGCGGCCAATTTATCAATTGCAGCAATAATTTCATCATGCTTAATATAAATATTGAATTTTCGATCAAGAATTGTTATTGGCTCCATGAAGTTAAATTAAGTTGCAAATTTACTTTTTTTACCTTAATAAGTAAAGCAATTAGCCTAAATTACAAAAAATTAAAATGATTTTGCCCTAAGTTTAAGTAAGTTCAATTAGTAAATGCAACTTTTAACAGCGAAAAAGGGCTATTGAAAGAAACACTTTTAACAGGAAAGAACAGAGAAATTTCTTTCTCTGCACTTTCGCTGTAAGGATAAAAGTTTCTT
>Ga0255341_1001983_pt1 | contig 27174 bp, 26 predicted proteins | sample wastewater_treat_8_FD_192418 | JGI IMG/M metagenome (GOLD analysis project Ga0255341, IMG submission 192418) | Wastewater microbial communities from Lulu Island WWTP, Vancouver, Canada - plant12 | ecosystem: Engineered > WWTP > Wastewater > Unclassified | place: Canada: Vancouver, British...
TTTTTATTAAATCGTTAAGTATGATGAGAGATTTAATAACTGCTGCCGGGTTCTTGGTATGGAGAGGGACCTTGACGGTTTCTACCCCGGCATTTTTCAAAACGTCCTCATAGTCTCCCCCGTTGGAAGCCACTATAACCCTGTATCCCCTTTTTTTCAGCTCTATGGACAATTCTATCACATGGGTTTCCGCTCCCCCTATATCCAAACCCATCAGAGCCTGGAGCACTGTTTTTTCCTTATACATAACCTACTCCCCTATGTCCTGTATATTTTTTGTTATTGCAGAAAACAAGAGACCTATGGTTTTATACTTGCCGGTGGAATTTACCTTGATTTCTGTAATTCCTTCGGCAAAAACACCGTTTGGTCTGTCCAAGACATTGCATTCAACAGTCAAAATGATATCGTATTTTTCGGGGCTCCTTGCCAAAATGCCTTCCCCTTTATTATTTGCAAGAGGAACATATGAGTCTTCCACTTCAATCTTTTTTATCTTGCCAAAATAATAATTTGTGTCATCAGAATATACATTATCCCCCACCTGCAAGGCATCAACGGAATACTTTCTCACATCATGTATCAAGAGGATTACATCCTTTTTTATCTTATTCATTTCATTGTCTCCGCTTAAGTTCACGGAGCTGATGTTTTTAATTTTTAAACCAAGGACCACCATGACTGCCAGAACAAACAGTATTATGCAATAATCTATCCAATTAAATTTTCTTTTCATCTTCCTTACCTCTCAATAGCCACAATGTATCCATAACTTGCAAAGCTCTTACCCTTTATGGGAAGATATGAACCTACCCTGATCTCTTCCCTGTCCACCATGATTACATCATTTTCAATCACGGCATCTGCCTCGATATCTATTAACACGGAATAGAGTCCCGGTATCTCCACCAGTTCAATTATGCCCTTCTCCATATTTTCAAATTCTTCCCTGTAAGGATTAACCGTAAAGTTTTTTATTTTCCCTAAATAGTAATTCTTACTGGAATTGTAAACATCCTTACCCGCTTTTAGCTGGTCGATAAATTCTTCCCCGACCTCAATAGTTTCAAATGTATATGTAATTTTTTTTGTATTTTTCGTAAAATTTACATTTTCTTTGAAGGGTTTAACCAGGTAAAATACTGCTCCAATTATAATTAAAACAATCAATATATCGATTATACCCACCTTTTTCTTAAAGCTCATCGCATACCTCCATATATGTTTTCAATATTTCTTACCATTTCTTCCACCGTAAATCTTGTTTTAACTTTTTCATATCCCCTTTGACCAAACTCTTTTCTTAAGTCTTCGTTTTTCATGAGTGTTGAAAGCTTGGCGGCAAATTCTTCATAGTCCAAAAAATCCACCAAATATCCATCCTCACCGTCAGTAACGACTTCCTTGATGCCGTCTATGTTAAAGGCGACTACCGGTTTTTTGTGGGCAAAAGCTTCAATAACCGTGTATGACAAGGCTTCGGAATTGGATGTATTTACAACAATATCCGATATATCATAGATTTCATCTATTTCATTGATGTGTCCCAAAAATCTCACATTTAAATTTTTATCCCTGGCATAAGATTCTAAATTATGTCTTTCCGAGCCTTCACCAACCAATAAAATCATGAAACCCCTTTCGGTTTTGGCCAGGATTTCTCCTATTTTAAGCATATTTTCCTGTCCTTTCACCTTTTCCAGGCGTCCAATCAGGCTGATTATGATTTCATCTTTGTCAAGCATGTATTTTTCTCTTAAATTCTCATGTTTTACATCAGGCAGCTCCACCCCGTTGTAAACAAGAAAAATATTTTCTTTCTTTTCTCCTTCTTCCAATAAATTATCTTCCACCGCTTTGGATATAGCTATTATTTTAGAGGGCAGGATCCTGCTCAGCAAAATTTTTGCAGATTTTTTTATACCATTCATTTTTGGCAATAAACAATGCCGGGTATATATTATTTTTTTGTTTCCCGCCATCAGCCCCGCTATCCTTGCGGATAAACAAGCATGGCTGTGTATTATGTCAGGCCTGTATTTTTTTATCAATTTATATACTTCCTTAACGCCTTTAAGGTCAAAAGATTTTGTATCTATACCGTCTATTTGAGCTATCTCAACATCAGGTATGGCTGAAACGGTATTGTACAACACGCTGCCCTCAGGAAGGACAACAATCAGCTCAAATTTATCCTTATCTATGTATTTGCAGATTTGATACAGGTACTTTCCTGCACCGCCGAAGTTTGAATCCGTGATAACGTGCATTACCTTTATTTTATTCATGGTTTACTTCTCCCTTTTCTTTAGCCAATAAGGCGCTTATGGACCCGAGTCCCAGCAAAATGAAGTACATGAGCATGATATCAAAGTTATGCCATATATGGTCCACCATGCCTTGAATGGTGCACCCGATTAATCCGGCAAATATGCTTATGGAAATTACACTCAAATCATTCTTTTTGTATTTTATTGTGGTCATAATATCCCTGGTCCAGGCTGTCATCATGGCAATAAAAGAAATTAAGCCCAAAATCCCCATTTCTATATAAATCATGAGCAGGGTGTTATGGCCATGGTAGGACTTTGCGGCATGCAATGAATATATCTTGTAAAGCTCCTTAAACTGGCCTAACCCTGTTCCAGTTATCCTGTAATCCTCCAGCATGTTAAAGGAAGCCTGGTATATTGACCACCTGAAGTTAGTGGAAGTATCACCGCCGGCAAATATGGAAAGTATTCTTCTAATGATTGATTCAGGCAAGAGGGATGATCCTGCAAGGCCCAAAACAATCAAGGCAGGCAGGTAATCCCGGGCTGCCAGAATAACCAGGATAACCATAGCAATGGCAAGGCTTAACATGCTGCCCCTTGATAGGGTCATTAGTACATTAGCTCCTCCGAAAGCAAAAACTCCCAAATATATAATTTTATATATCCATTTGTCGCTGGTATAAAAGAGGGAAAAAATTATGGGAAGCACCATGACCAGGTACTCTCCGTATACGTTGGGATTGCCGAAAAAGCTGTAGACCCTGGTTGCAGTGCTTGAAAAATCCTTATCAAGCCAGGCTTCATCCATGGGAGCCCCGAATATATACTGGTAAAAGCCGTATAAGCCAAGGAATATTGTTGTAAGAACCAGGGAATTAAGCAAAAGATATAATCTTTTTTGGTCCCTTACAACATAGGGAACAAGTAAACCCATTATTGTAAAGGTCATATAAACAATGAATACACTGAGACTTTCAGCCGGTCCCGTATTAAAAAACTGGCTCAGGACTATGGTGACCATGAACGACAAGAAAAAGAATAAATACAACTTGGGATATTTAAAAGTACTGCCCTTATGCAGAAGAGACAAGAGAGTCAGGACGATTATGCCCCAGCTTATAATTAACCCCAGTGAAGTAGGGGCTAAGGGCAGGCTTATAACCAATAAAACAAACAATACAAAATTAATATCTTTTTTTACCATAAAGTTGATTATTAAGCTATTGCCTATAATAAAATCAGCAATTTTCTTTAATAATCCATATATGCCCCTTAACCCAAGAAGCCCTGTCAACAGGGAACTGTTTTTGGCACTGTCTTCAGGTCTTATTTGAGATGTTAAGAATTGAATGATCAGGCTCCTATTTAATAAATTAATAAACCAATGAGTTAACTTGTCTATTATTGAGCCTATATAGCTTTTTCTATAATCATCTTTAATTTTTAATATTAATTTTTCTATTCCATACAGTATAACTGAATCAGAAAACATAAATTACCCCTTATTCGTATCAGACTGCTGATAAAATTTATAATATATTTTCAAAGTTTATTCTATCATCCTGAGGGCTTTAGCCCTAAGAATTTCTTGAGATCCTTCGCTTTCGCTCAGGATGACAAAGCGTACGAGGTCCGTCGCTTCCGCCCAGGATGACAAGCAAATGAGATTCTTCACTGCGTTCAGGATGACACCCTGCGGGTTGTTCTTAGCATGACATGCATATGTGTATCAAACCTGTTTATTTAATTATTTCAGCTAATTTGTCGTTTTTCAACAAGTCCTTTTTAAGAATTAAATCGGATACTATCAGTTCTTTTTGTCTCCGGCTGACTTCCGACATGACTGAAGAATCTTCAGCCACTTTCCCGGTCCTTATATCGTATAAAACATTTTGTTGATTATCATAATAGTATCCATCCAATATTACCGTCCCGTCTCTTTTCACTGCATATCCGGGATTATCATTCAAAAGCGACTTTCCTAAGACGTAGGGATGGCTTAGACCCATAAGGTCCAGAATCGTCGGTAGTATATCTATTTGCCCTCCTGTTTTTTCAATGGTCTTTCCTTTAAGATCATCACCGTTGTAAATCCACAGGGGAACTTTTTGCACCATGTTCCAATCCAAGTCCGAGCCGTCCAATTTCAGCAATTTTTCCACCAAACTTCTTTGGTCCAGGTAAAGGCCGCTATGGTCGCCGTATATGACAATAATCGTATCATCCAGGAGGTCTTTTTCCCTTAAGTAATCAAATAAATTTTTTATGGCCGTATCCACATATCTCATGGACTTTAAATAATTGCCTGTTTGGGTATCCTTAAAAACTCCAGTATCCAAATCTATGTCCGAAAAGGCATCATATGGGTGGTGGGAGGATAAGGTTATTAAAAAGCTGAAAAACTTGCCATTTTCACTTGATATGTCCAGGGCCTGCCTGAAAAAGGAATCATCGCTCAGGGCCCATCCCCTTTTTTCATCCAAATTAAAGTCATTTATTGAATAAAATTTTTCATAATTAAAATTCCTGTAAATTGCCTCCCTGTTCCAAAAGGAAGAATCATAGCTGTGAAATGCCCTCGAGGTATAGCCCTCTTCATTTAAAAGGTCCGCCAGGGTCAGGTATTCATTCATGGGATACAAGTAATTGACCGCTCCTGCGGCTGCCGGATACAAAGAATTATTCAGCATGAATTCGGCATCGGAAGTGTTTCCTCCGGCAACCTGGTGATATATATTGTTAAAGTAGAAGCCCTTGTTTTTCAGCCCGTTTAAAAACGGGGTCACTTCCTCTCCTTCAATAACCAAATCCGCAACAAATCCCTGCATGGCTTCTACTTGAATTACCAGGAGGTTCTTGTCCCTTCCGGACCCGAAATATATGCTGGTATCCTTATCTTTATTTCTATAAAATTCTTTAACAAGATTTTTTTCTTCCTCCTTTAAGGAAGTGTTCTTAGTAATTTTCAGTTTAGCAAAATCATACAGGTCATAGGCGTGAAAATAAAGGGTTCCGAAATCCTTGGCTATATTTTTTCTTTCATATGCATGTCTTGTTGTATCAACATTTTTTCCATAAAAAGTAAAAATTATTACAGAAAGAATTAAGATGGCTATTATGCTAATGTTTCTTATTGTCTGACTTTTCTTTTGTTTTTCATGATTGCCTGGCTTCGAAAAATACATGAAAAAGCATAAGACCGGTAAATCGATGATAAATACCAAATCCTTGATTTTTAACAAGGAGAAAATGCTTTGAGATATATCTCCGACAAAGCCCATTTGATATACCATCAATATGGTCAAAGGCAAGCCGTAGTACCTTCCGTACAAGGCATCGCAAAAAAGCACAAAGGAAACCAATATATTAAGTATAAACAAGGATATTATGCTTTTTCTTTGTGCAAGCAAGGCTACTGCCAATACCAAAATGATGCTGCTCAATAAAATAAACTTGGATATTTCACCGGTTAAAGTAAAAGGCGGATCCTGAAGTTTAATCGTATACTGTATATAGAGTGTCTTTACAAAAATTGAAATTATTCCGAATATAATAAAAAATGTTTCTAATATATATAAATTTAAATTTAAGCTTTTGAACTTTTCTTTGGCTAACTTTATTGCCTGCAATTATTGTATCTCCTATCTAATAAAGCTGACACTAATTATATACCATTTTGCTGGTTAATACAATAAAATTGAACTGGACAAATCTTCATAAAATAAAAAATGTTCCCGTTGCCTAACCGTTACGGGAACACGGAAACTTCTCATGGGCACAGGCGGATATCTGAGATGTTCCTTTTTCCATGAAATAAAGAGTTTCACCTTCAAAAACCCTGCTATGGGGTATTTTTCGCCCGGCCGCACCGCGAACCACCATGGTTTTTGTTCCCTTTAATATTTTATCCAGTACCTTCTCCCCTCTTTTACCTTCATCATCACAATAAACCAAGTGTACCATCACAATCTCTCCTATTTTTAATATTTTATTGTGTTACTTAAAACATCATGGGAGTTTGCATCTTTTCAATTTCATAATCATAAATGTGGGTGTTTCCATGTATCCTTCATAACTTTCTTTGGATTCATTTTTCCAGCTTTCAGGAGGCATGGGTTCTTCTATCTGGCATATGGTTAATCCTGCTTTATTAATTGCATTCACATAATCACTGAACAAATGATGATAACTTTTACTCAGCCTCTTTTCATATCTGTCGTTATATTCAATCCATGGCTGAATATATGCCCGTACTGATTTGTCCAGGTATCTTATATGCCATTCCTCGTCCTTTGGAAAGGTGTCTCCATGCTCGATGGGATACATTGAAGAATATATCGGATGTATTATGGACAAAATTATGTGACCGTTATCTTCCATGCATTTTTTCATGCTTTCAAAAAGCTTGTCCAGGTTTTCTATGTAATGGGATGTTGTTGATGAAAAGATTAAGTCAAACTTTTCATTCACATATTGGTCTGTATATGAAGCATCACCCACAATAAAGGTTGCTTTTGAATTCCTCTGCTCAGCTTTTTGTTTTGCAATAGCAAGCATTGACTCGGACAAATCAAGTCCTGTGATCTTTGACGGATTATATTCCTCTAAGAGAAAGGTAAAAATGCCGGTCCCGCACCCGATATCCAGTATTTTCTTGCCCGTCAGGTCAGGCAGCATTTTTTTAATAGCCGGCCACTCTATATTATAGCTGTATGAATCAGGCGAGTTGTTAAATTCTTCATATGCCTGCGCCATGGCATTCCAGTCTTCCTTAATTGTTTTCATGGTATCCTTCCCTGTCTATAGTAATTATTTCCTTTATTTTTAGCACTCTTTCTTGATTTTCACGGAAAGCCTTTTCCGCTTTCCTGTTTTGAAACAACGGCTCTTGATACATTGCCATCCTGTTCTTGCCATTAGCCTTTGCTTGCAATAGCAAATCATCCACTTTTCGCAACAAGGACTCCTTGGTATCATTTTTTTCATAAGTAGCTACACCAAAACTGCAAGAAATGTTTATATCCGGTTCGAATGAAGTATTGCTGATACATAACTTTATCCTTTCTGCCATATTCAGGGCTTGCATAAGGTCCGTATTTGGAAGAAGAAGGACAAACTCATCTCCTCCCCACCTGGCGAATATATCCGTCTTTCGAACAGCGTTATTGATTGTTTCAGCCACCTTTTTTATGACGTTGTCACCTGCCAGGTGGCCATATTTATCGTTTACCCCTTTAAAATCATCTATGTCAAATAGTATCAAAGAAATGGAATTGCCGTATCTTTCGGAAAAACTTATCCACCTGCTGATTTCATCATCAAGCTTTGCCCTGTTGTATATGCCGGTTAAGGGATCTTTGGCCGATAAATCCAAAAGTTCTTTGTTAGCTGCAAATATTTTCCTTTTGTTTATTTCATTCCAGCAATGATTTATGTTGCAATAGAGAATTAAGATGATTTGATAGGCAATAATCCTATGAAACTCTCTGTCCTGAAGGCCCTCAAGCTTGTGTACTGGGTAAAGGAAGAATAAAATACTGAATATAACAGTAACCGTTTGAGAAAGAACAATTTTATTTGGAAGAAGATAAATTGCCAATGTTATGACTATTAAACCTATAACACTGAAATAGTTGAGGGAATCTATCTGTTTCAAGGTAAAAAGATAGGTAAAAACCATACTGGCCTGGTATAAAGTTATAATATACACTAAGTGCCTATGACTTTTAATTTGTTTTGTTGTTATATAAACTAGTATTGAGACAAGAATGAAGAACAATCTGACAAGAACTACATCAAGAACCAAAAAATATTCCGCATTCGAAATATAGCTTTGTAAAAAGAATAATCCAAGTATGAAACCGAAAACTAATGCTATATATGATGTGATTTTAGCTGAAAGATTTAACTGTCTTCCAGATATTCAGCTTCCATAGACTTGTCCGTAAATTCACCCAAGAAGGATATCTTGTATTTCTTTGGATCATCAACAGCCATATTGGTATCCTCAAATTATTCCTTTATATCTATTATATATTGAATTTCAAATAATATCAATACATTAATAAATCCCTTGAATTATTCTATTCAAGGGATTTAGCAAGATTAAATCAGCTTTCGGTTTTTTTATTTTCGAAAGAAGTTGTTTTTCTTGCATACAAGGTCTGGTTCATATGCTTTTCATTATCCTTGGCAACCGTATTTTCAGGCCTGTATGGCAATATTTCATTATATGATTCCAATTCCTCATCCGAATCAGGTCCTGCCGGAATAAGTCCCGTTAATTCCGTTGATGAAATTGCATTTTGAAAATTAATATCCCACTGAATATTGTATTTATCATTTTTATTCTTAGTTTTATCGTCCATGATGATCTCCTTATTATGTTTTAATCATAGTATGTCATAAAAGGAGAAATTTAAACAAAAACCATTAATTGTTAATTTCATGAAAACATAATACAATACATACAGGGGAGGAAACGGAATGTTAAGAAAGGAAGAGGATCACATAAGTGATTTAAGACAATTATTAGAAAAAAATACAGATAAATATAAGGAAAAAACAGCCTTTTGGATGAAAAACAAAAACCAGGAATATACAGCCATTACATACAATCAGCTTTATACAGACCTTTGTGGATTAGTAACTTCACTTAAAAACCTGGGAATGAAAGATAAAAGGATTGCAATTATAGGAAAAAATTCCTATGAATGGGTTGTTTCTTATCTTGCGGCATTATATACCGGCGATGTACCTGTCTTGCTTGACAGTGAGTTTTGCCTGACCGAGCTTAAATATTTTTTAAATATAACAGAGATAAGCTGTGTATTTTTTTCAAATGAACTGGAAGATGTATTTTTGCAAATAGAGAACGACGGTGTTACCGGCCTGGAAACATTAATAAGTATGGATAAGGAAAAAAGCGAAGAAAAAGTTCTTTCTCTTAAAGAGCTTATAGAAGAAGGTAAGAAAGAAGAAAGCATGGGCGAATAAGCAAAACGCTTAATCGCCCATTTAATAATTTATTTACTATACATTGCAATAAAACGCTGAAGTATTGCCGCCAGCTGACAACGCTCTGCGTTTCCTCCGGGCATGAGCATATTATTGCTGCCTTGGATCGAACCTCTATTAACTGACCAGGAAACAGCTTCTCTTGCCCATGGGGAAACAGAAGCCGCATCTCCAAATGATGAAAGTTCTGCCCTTGCGGATACATCATAACCCTTGAATTTAGCATAATTCATCAGAATTACCGCCAACTGTTCACGGGTTATAACATCATTTGGCCCAAACATATTATTGCCGTAACCTGAAACAATACTATTGCTTGAAGCCCAGATTACAGCATCTGTATAATATTGGCCTGCATTAACATCATCAAAGGGATTAACTGCAGTAAGTTTAGGCGAACCTTCCATTCTGTAAAGAATTGTAACTACCATGCCCCTCGTTGTGCTTGCATGGGGGCTGAAGAGCATAGGTTCCGAGCTTGTACCTTTCATTAAATTATTTCGATAAACATACTGTACGGCTTCATAAAACCAATCATTAATATTTACATCATCGAATACAACCGGTTCTGCCGCTGAAGGTTCCTCTGTTACCGGTTCTTCAATTTGGGGTTTATCATCTCCGGGTCCTGGAACTGAGCCCGAACCTGAACCGGTACTTATTGTATATGAGAAAGTTGCAATACTGCTGTCAATTAAGCCGTCTTTTACGGCAAAAGCTTTGATGGTTGCGGTTTTATCCAATGAAATTGGTTTTGTATAGAGCAAGCTTTCCCTTGTAGGATTTGAGCCATCCAAAGTGTAATATATTTTTGCTCCACCGGTTGAGCATGTTAAAGTGATATCAACTTTGTTTTTATATATACCCGGTTGAGGATTAGCTTGGGGCACAGCTACTTTTTCTTCTGTGCTGTCTTCTCTGGATACCTCAATGGTTTTACTCCAGGTCTCTTTTCTTGTATCAAGTACAGGAACTCCATTCTCATAGTCGCCGGTTATACGGATTATATCCAGCTTGTCCAAAATTATAGTTTGAACCGAATCGCCCGTATAAGAAAAAGTTATGGTTCCTATCTTCAGTTTTCCTTTAAACTGATTGCTTGTTGAAAAGAACCCAGCTTTATATACTATTTGATTCCCGCTTTCCTTTCCCCCTGATGATATGGTGTTTACCGTCCCGTCGGCTTTACTGATAATATCATCATCAAAAGATATATTTACTGCCCTTATTTCATTTTTATCACTGACTGATATTTCAAATTGGGCTGATGCAAATGGCTCTTCTATGTTATCAAACTCTATCTCATACTCAAAGGTGTTTTGTCCGGGTTCCAAAACAAGGTTATAAGCAAAAGCACTGCTTTGAGCAATTAACAGCATTATTAATGTCAGTATGCCTATATTTTTATAAATCTTATTTTTACTTTTTTTCATATGTTCTCTCCTGTTTCTTTTATTTTGCCTTTCAACTGTCTTAAGTCAAAGACATTATTTGACAGCCTCAGAGAGATCGGGAATTCCCGATTACCGGGAATTCCCTTATATTCTGCCATTTTTACTTATACAAGATTAGCTGCCAGTAAAGCTACTAAAGTTAAGTCTGCAATGTCCACCTTGCCATCCCTGTTTAAATCTATACGCCATGCACCGCTTGTATACCAATCTTCATCGGCAACTTCGGCACCAAAGTAAGTCATTGATATTGCAAGATCAGCACCGTTAACCTGGTCATCACCGTTAAAGTCTCCTAATACATCACCGGCAAACCAAATATTTGTAAAAGCTTTTCCATCATCAAGTATCTGGTATGGAACCGGTATTGATTTATGCTCTCCGTTTTCATCGATATAACCAAAATACATGCCTATGGAATCCAATACAGCTTCTAACTTATCAGCAGTCTCACCTGCTTTTAAGCTGATAGTAACATCCACTAAATCTAAAGATAGACCATTATCCAGTCCGCCAACCTTGCCAAGGTTGAAATATGCAGTCGTACCATCCTTATTGTAGTCTAAGTTTTTAGTAAACACTAAGTTTTCACCGCTGATTAATGGTGTAATATCAGTGAATTCAAATCTGTCATCGTTTATCTTAATCCAGCCTTCCATAACATGTACTTTGTCCGGATAATCAACGGAAACGCGGAATGTTATATTCCTGTCTTCTCCCAATATTACATTGGGGGCAACATTCAGGGATACGAAGTTTCCTGTAACAAACTCTTCACTGACTTCATTGCCGGCGTAATCAGCTACCACTACCATGTATTTATTTACACCGGGTTCTATAGTAAACAGACCGTCTGCCTGTGAAGTTACCAACGTGTATTCTTCTGCTTCAGGGTCCCAAATATAAAGGGTATAGGTAGCAACACCGCTGTCATCATCTGAAGCAGATATTCTGACAAGGCCTGCTTCTTCTAATTCTATAGTATTGATTACAGGTTCCATCTGGTCATCAAGTATTCCCGCTGCTCCTGCAAATATGGCTGTAGCAAGCATTGGGTAGTACTTTTGATAGTGGGGTCTGTAGAACATATTGGCTCCAAAAGTTACAGACTGCACCGGTTTCCCTTCTATTCCGCCACCTTTCAGGATTGTGCTGAACATGGTTACACGGTTCTGGAACACTTGCTTATCACCGCCTGTTCTTTGGTAACCACCTATAAAGGCATCCCCATCCCTGGTTCTGAACAGTATTTTTGAACCCGCAGGTATGTTACCTGTGAAGTAATTACCTCGTGCGTAAATTGTGTCGGTATTTGCATAGTTTGCTGTGATAATGCTGTCATCCACATTGTATTGTCCATATAGGGCCACATCGCCGAAGGAACCTGTACTTGGTGCAGAACTGCCCGTTCCGAAGTTTTGATTCGTCAAGCTTCCTGCACTTTGTACCATTATAAGAGCAAGTTTATTTTCCTTGATGGCATTCACAAGGTTTGCTCCGGCTGTAGCGTTATATAACAAAACTACATTTGCACCGGGTCTTACAGAGTTATTTGAATTGCCGTTGTAATCACTTCCATCTTCGTCTTTCATGCAGCCGAATCCCAGGAAGTCATCAAGAGCCCAGTAAATAGCTCCCCCTGCAGTTGCTGCGTTTCTGGTAGAGTTCATGCTAATAACAGGTTCCACCAGCTTAACTGCCTCTTTTGGCAATTCACTTATATATTTACCTTCCAAATAGCAGCCTTTAAGGCCTAAGTCCGGGTTGTCAACCAATGCATAGACTAAAGGTAAGTTTTCTGCTTCAATAATATAATCTGACATTGTTCCTACGCCTTCAACACTCTTCCTGAGCATCCATACGTCCTTTTTCTCATCTATATAGGAAGGACCGCTGGACCTGCCTGAAAGCAGAAGGTTTACAAATCTTACGGCATCTGTACTGTTGCTCTTAAATACTACATATTTGTCCGGAGCACCTACTATGTTAGACTGTTTTTCAATTGATACAACCTGTTCAGTCTTGCCGTCAAACAAGCCGGGTGACCATACTTCAAAGCAGTCAAATCCTCTTGTATCCGGGAAGTTGCAGTAAATGTCCGCATACATGCTGTCAAAATATGTGGCATCATAACCTTTGCTCATAATTTCAGCAATGAAATTCCTTCTTCCCTGCCTCATATCGTATACATAGGTTCCTGCCGGATATGTTACACCATTATAAGTTACAGGTTCTGTGGTTCTTAATACTTTTGCCCCGTAACGCATAGTGAAATCAACTGTTCTTAAGGCCTCAGCAACGTTAAACTGATATTCCGGTGAACTTGGTACTACAAGATAGTCAGGGAAGAATGGGAGTTTTCCGCCTTGTCCGTCATCTTTTCTAACCCTGCCGACATACCTTGCAACACCGCCTACAGTTTCAATGAAATACTTATCTGCTGCTTCGGAATCTATGTTTTCAACGCCACGGCGTTTAAACTCAAATTTATTTAAAATAGATTCTTTTCGCAGGCTTGTGTATTTTATGTCCACTTCATGGCTGTCTTTGCCATCAATGCTCCTGTTAAGCACATTTCCATCATAGTAGGCAGTTTCACCATACATCAAAGCATTTAACATGGCATAGGTGATCGCATTTCCTGCTTCCAAAGAATCCAGGTTGGAATGCGGAAGCTCTATGGTCCATCCCATACAACCAAACAGCATTGAGAACATTGGTCCGTAAACATTACCGCCGTCATCCCATCCGTTATCCATTGAATCCCAGGGCAAGAGGAACCTGTTGTAACCGGTGCTGGCGGTTAAAGCCTTGCCTCCATAATAGGCTAACTGGATCATGTTGTTAAGAGTTAAATCCGGTTCATAGTTGGGACAGTGAGGAGCAGTACAAGGCTCAATAAGCATCTGAGATACATAACCGTGCCATTCAAGCATAACAATGGGATCCCATTTAGCAATGTCTTCCGTAAGGGCTATGGCTTCCGGTTGTGTCGCAAAAACTGTATCACGGTTAATATCCAGGCCGTATCTGTTTGTCCTTCTCATGGCTGCCTTGCCGTCAGGATTGTTTGTAAGGGTATTAACCATAATGAATTTGTCAAGAACATCAGCAGTGTTTATAGTCATTTCTTTTCTTGACTCATCACTATACCACTCAGTGCTGTTAACAATGTGATTATAGGCTGTATAACTTTGATTTCTGGCACCTGAAGGTCTGTAATTCCAATTTATCTGGTCGTTTTCAAATGTTTTGTATCTAATCGTCTTTCCTTCTTTTCCTCCTTCAATCATTGCATCGATAAAATGTATCATGGTGTCTGTTCCTGATATTTCATCGGAGTGAACATTGTTCATATAGAATGGAATAACGAAATCTATATCTTCAGGATCGGCATCTATATATTTATCGATTAAAGCCTGGGGGTTATCGTTCATCTGGTCCTTAAATCCGCCCGGCTTCAGATAATCTGTTACGGTTTTTTCATCTTTGGCAACCACAACATTCCATATTGCATTAAATCGTGAATAGTTATTATAATTTGCATTTTCCGGCATGTAGTTGTCTGTAAGACCATATCCCAATATGCTTACTTCAACATACACTCCGTCATCATCTCTTTCATATTCGCCGTATTCGTTTTTAACAAGAGGACCTGCTGCCATAAGACCATATGGTTTTTCATCAAGATCGACCCTTTCGCCGGTAAGTGCTTCTATAAGGTCCTGGCAGAATTCGTTTATTTCTATCCATGAATGATATCCGTCGTAAGGACCGATATGCACATCTGTTGAAGCAATTAATTGTCCGCTTATCAATGCTTCAAGAGCATATGTTCCGGGTCCCTGGTAAGCCGGACCGAATTGGAAGAATGAGCGGTTGTCAGCAGTTTGTCCACTTCCGAAATAGGCACCGCCGTTTCCGCCATAATACCCGTTATAAGGTATGTTATTGTTCCAACTGGCATTGCTTGGCGAGCCCCAGGGGCTATCAACCCTGATGCTGGCAGTAATCTTGTAAACATCATCCACTTTTTCAATATCTTTATTTAACAGTGTAAATATTGACGTACTTCCCCGCAAGTTCTTGCCGTTACCCCACTGGCTAAGAGGATAACCGCCATATCTGAATTCAATTGCATCCAAAAATGCATCCGGGTCTACAATTGATTCAGCGGGATACTCAAATTCCAAATTAAATATACGAGGTTCTTTAAGGTTGAAATCTCTGTGTAATGTATAGTACTTGTCCGGATCTTCGCCATTTTCAGCAAGGCCCTTATAAACCTCCGCTCTGTACAGTAACTGTATATCCCCTCCGTATATGACTTCTACAGATTTAATATTTAAGGGGTTAACTGCCCGAAGGGAACTCAGCATAAATGGTAGTGTTGCTTCTAAATTCAATTCGTTTTCATCTATTCCCAAGTCATCTTCTTCAGAACCATCCATTGGCTCTTCTTCTAAGTCAGGATCATTTTCATCCTGGCCCTCTTCGGTATCATCCCATGGCTCTTCCTCGACGTCAGGATTGCCTTCATCTTCTCCTTCTTCCTCATTATCCGATGGTTCTTCCTCTAAATCAGGATCATTTTCATCCTCATCTTCTTCAAAATCATCATCAGATGGTTCGCCTAAATCTTCCTCATCCTGGTTCATATCCTGATCAAGTACAGTTGGGGGGTCGATCATATCAGGGATAGAACCATCATAAGCAAAGGCATTAACACATAGTGAAAATACCATGCATAAAACAATTAATAAACTCAAAAGTTTTTTGGTTTGTTTGAATTTCATTAATTGGCCCTCCTTATTAATATTCCATCTTTTGTTCTGGAGTTTTGGCTCTCCAATAATAATCGTTTTCCTTCACCCCTTTCTTTTCTTTAATAAACAATTGCTTAGACCTTCGAAATAACTTTTGCTGATATTTAATAAATATAATAGCATCTACACTATTACATTTCAAGTATATTTTGCATAATATTTATTTTTATAAAATTAGTAAAATACATTAATTTATTATAACTTCTATTTTTCATATGGCACTATTTGCTTGTTTTTGCTATATTATAGCGAATTATGTCGATTGTTGGTAGAATATTTTTATTAAAAAAGAAACTAATATTTTATGCATTTATATTCAATTAATCGGGTCCTGCAACAAATAATACTTTGTATATTTAAACATTATTGCGTTTCATCATAAACAATTATACGTTAAGCGCAGAATGGTATACTAACATGTAGTGTGTTATTAACATATTTAAAATGCAAAAAATAATATGAGCGTTAAGCAAAATTTGCTTAAACGCTCATACAATTAATAAAGAATCTAAATTACTATATATCTATTTCAAGCAGTATAGGCGTGTGGTCCTGCCTGGGGCCCGAATCAATCATTTCAGATTTAATAACCTTGTCTGCAATCCGATTGCTTACCAGCCAATAGTCAATTCTCCATCCTGAATTATTTATTTTGCTGGTTGCAACCCGCTGGGCCCACCAAGTGTAAACTTTAGGCACATCACCGTGAATATATCGGAAAGTATCAGTAAATCCCCTGTTTAATAGGTTTGTAAAACCTTCCCTCTCTTCATCGGTAAAACCTGCCGAACGGCGGTTGCTTTCAGGATGGGCCAAATCTATTTCTTTGTGTGCCACGTTAAAATCGCCTGTAGCTATTACATACTTCTCTTTATCCAAGCTTTCCAGGTAATCTGCAAATCTTATATCCCAAACCTGGCGGTCTTCCAAACGATTCAAACCATCCCCCGCATTTGGAGTATAAACCTGGGTTAAATAGAAGTCTTCAAACTCCAATGTTATAATCCTGCCCTCATAGTCCATGGTCCCGGGTGCCCCTATCTTGGGATAGGATACAAGGGGTTTCAAATTCTTCTTATATAAGGACATGGTGCCGGCGTAGCCCTTACGGGCGGGTTCTACCGAAGAATTCCAGACTATTTCATAATCAGGAAACATCTCATTCAAGACATCCAGGTGTTTCTTGGAAGGGCCGGTGCTTGGCAGCTTGGTTTCCTGAAGGGCAATAACCTCCGGATCATATTCTCTGATTGTATTCAATACATTTTTGGATAATAAGGAACGTGGAGATTCGCCAGTCAATGCCGCATTTAATGAATCGATATTCCATGAAATAAACCTCAATGCTTAATCCCCCTTATTCATGTTATAGATTGCTAAGTTTCTTTTATTGTAATCTATTAAATGAAAATCCGCAATCTATATCTTTTTTACTGTAATCTTTCCGCTTGCATTCTTGCCGGTTACTTGTATCACATATTCATCCGTTTCTGAAACGGTTACAGTGAATCTGCATGACTTCAAGCCGTTCCCCATATAGGGCTCACTGCCCTTTTTACCGTTGATTAACAGAACAATTTCTCCATATTTACAAGCTACTTCTACCTGGATTTCATCACCCTTCACAAGGGATAATTCACACTTGTTTTGGGAACTCCAATCCTTAAAATCCATTGTGAATCCACTACCATTGGGATTTTCAAGAATTACAATGCTGCCCTTTGTCGCGGTGCAAGCCGATATAACCATTAACACAGCAATAAACAGGGGAAGAAAAACAATCGGATGCATATTTTTAACCCTCCTTATCTTTGTGTTTTGTTTTCCAATAAGCATGACAACACCTCCTCTATAAACTTACCCCTCTCATTAATCCACGGGCTGTGGCCGGAATACTCAAACCACACAATTTTCTTGCTGGGCGCATTTAAAACCTCTACATATTCCTCTACTAATACCGTAGGCGCATTCACATCATGCCGACCCAGAAAGAAATATACGGGTACTGCCAATTCTGCATAATCGGTTCTCATGTCTATATCATAAAGCTGCTGGTATACATGGTTATATGTATTTATGATGCCACGAAAAAAATTGATTTTATCAAGCAGCCCATATTCAGAGGACCCTAGGTCGCGAAGAGTATTGTAGCCCGGATTGTGAATTTCCGGATTGCGGGCCATATAGGAACTTAAATAATTTAAATACACTGCGCTTTTCCATGTTACGTCCTTTCCGTAATAAGGAGGTACGCCATTTGCCATAAGTTTTTTTACTATACCCATATCATTTTTTAACTTGGCTATCTCCAAAGCCTTCTCGTAGTCAATCCTCTCAGTCTCGGCAAAGTCCACCATTTGCCCGGTGCCGATAAAAGCGTGATATGACTCAGGATACTTATCAATCAGGAAAATACCCAAGGCGCTGCCCCAGGATTCGCCCATTAAATAAATCTTTTCCTGCGAGAAGCGGTCTTTCAGGTATTCCGTCAGGGCATAACCGTCTTGAATATAAGTTTCGGGAGTTATATTTTTCGTTTTTTCCGCATTATAGGACTTGCCGGAGCCGGGCTGGTCCCAGTTTACAACAACAAAATACTTCTCAAGCTCAGCAAGTTCATGTCTCACCGCAGCCATTTGAGTACCACCCGGACCGCCTGCCAAAAAGAGAAGAACCGGGGCATTTTTGTCCCAACCTCTCAGGCTGACCCACTGCTTCCTGCCGTTCAGCTCAAGTTCTGTCAGCTCTGCAATACTGTTTTCAGGCCTTTTCCCCTTTTCATCAACAATGGGCGGAGTGAAGGCAGCTATCTGAGACCAGGTAACCAAACCCACGTTCAACATAATGGCAACAATTAAAAACACGCCTGTTTTTTTTAAATTATTAAGCTGCTTTGTTACATCCTTTTTCTTACTATTAGCAATGATACAATAAGTTCCCATGAATATAATTTTTACAAGTGCCACCATGGATAAAAGATTCAAAATTAAAAATAAATATATTTGAATCATACTAAACCTCCTTACTGTTTTATGTAAATACATTCAAGGGCGTTACCCATCACCGGTATATCGGTGATGTGGCAGTCTTTGGGGAACAACCAGTTTTGTTCCATTAGACTTTTGATAAGGCTGATTTTTTCAGTTTCTTTCAGCGGTTCACGGAAAACCAGCATGCCGCCCGGTTTTAAGGACTCTGCAAGGGCGGGAATAATTCTATTGAGTTCTCTTTCCGAAATATCGTGCAAAACAAAGTGGCAATACACTAAATCAAAGCTTTTATTTTCAAGTGCCGGAAATTCTGTTTGCACAAAAGTCACATTATCATAACCCCGCAGATTTTTGCGGCATTCATTAATCCACCGCTCAGAAATATCGAGACAGGTCAAATGTCCGTTTGTTAGCCTTTTTGCGGTATAGCGAGCGACCGTCCCCATGCCGCAACCAAAATCAAGGACCCGGTCACTGTCCTTAAGGGGCAGACTAATTGCAAATGCCTGGTAGACTGACTTGCCGTACAAAATAAAGGCAACCTTGGTTAATAAAATTTCTAAACGACTTGGTTCATATTTCATGTTTCCACCTCACAAAAAAATAAGCTGTATTTCAGGTTCATTGCCATCATAGCAACAAAACCTGTCATACAGCTGATATGAACTTTAAATTTACCTTAAATTATAGGAATAGTAATCCTAAAGGTACTCCCCTTGTCCTGCCTGGGAATAAGTGTCAAATCTCCACCGTGGGCTTCAGCAATTTTTTTTGCTATGGAAAGACCCAAGCCGCTGCCTCCGGTCCTGGAGTTTCGAGAATCATCAGCCCTTACAAAGGGCTTGAATATATTATCTGCAAGGTGAGGCGGAACTCCAATTCCATTGTCGCTGAAATCTATCACAGCCTGATTATTTTCCGCCGTCAAGCTCACGGTGACCAGGGTCCCCTCAGGATTGTACTGCAAGGTGTTATTGGAGAGATTTTGAAATATTCGCCCAAACCGGTCGGTATCCAGCATTACATAAATTGGTTCTTCCAATATATCAAATTCATACAGGAACCCTTCCCGCTCCAGTTGGGGCACAAGTTCACCGCAAACCCGGCGGATGTACTCGCTGATATCTGTTTTTTCCAGCTTCAATGAAAATTCCGGGCTGTCCATTTGGGAAAGCCCAAACAGCTCGTTAAGGAGCTTGTTTGTTTTTTTACTGTTATTCAAAATAATCTCAAGATATTCATTTCGTTCCTGTTCAGTCATGCCCGGCTTATTCATAAGCAGCTCTGTATAGCCCTGTATACTTGACATGGGGTTTTTAAGATCATGGGATATATCTAAGATTAATTTCTTTCTATCTTCCTCGGATTTTTTGCGAAGAGAAATTTCATGCTCTATTCTAGCTGCCATGTCATTAAAGGTATTCTGGAGCTGGGCAAATTCATTTTTAAGACGCAAATCCACCCTCACTGAATAATCTCCTTCACGCAAAAGCCTTGTTCCGTCACAAAGCTTTTGCAGGGGTACGGTTATGCTGGCAGCAGTAATCCTTGAATAAATAAAGGCGAAAAGAGCAAGTATCAAGAGGTAAGCCAAAACCACCAGGCCAATCACCCAGCCGGCCCGTGTAAAGTCACTTGACGGGGCATCTTTATTATAGACTATAGAAAAATCCAGCCGAATCGAAGTGGGAAAAGTAACAATAAGCCAAAATTCACCTTTTGGATTATATAGAATATCATAATGATATGGCTTTTTTGGACTTTCCGTTAAAAATGCCGTAAATTCATCTGCAGTTAACCTGTCTTTTCCGATGGTGTCAAGACCTTCCGTATAAACAACCCTGTATTCCCTGTCAACAACCTGTACACCGCCGCCGTTTTCCACGACTGCGGATGCATCAATCTGCCTGTAATCATCTTTAATGATTGAACTTGCCGGAAACCTGTTTTTTACCAGCGAATCCGCAATCAGACCGCTTGCATATGATAACAAGGCAAATGCAAGTATTATATCAAAAATCGTAAGCAAAAATATAATGAAAAAATTCCCTAAAAATTGGTTAGATAGTTTCTTTTTCATTTTTTCCACCGGTATAATGGAGCTTATAGCCTATCCCTCTAATAGTCTTCAGATATTTTGGCTCTTGGGGGTCATCTTCAATCCGGTTCCTTATCCTGCTGATATGGACCATCACTGTATTGTCGTCAAAATAATATTCCTCATCCCAGACTGCATGATAAAGCTGCCTTTTTGTAAAAACCCTCTCAGGATTTTCCATAAAGTGAAGAAGCAGCTTGTATTCTTTTGCGCCAAGCTCAATCAGGTTTCCGTCCTTATAGGCGCAGCACTTTTCCTTATCTATGGATAAATTGCCGTATGTGATTAATGTACCGGTCTTTCCCTTAGGTGAGAGATACTCATTATTCCGTCTCAATTGGGCTCCCACCCGTGCCACCAGTTCGGTAATTGAAAAGGGCTTGGTAAGATAATCGTCGGCACCTAATTTAAATCCCAGTACCTTATCCATATCCTCCGTCCTTGCCGTGAGGAACATGACCGGGATGGTGCTGTGTTCCCTTATTTTGAGGAGAAGGTTAAAGCCGTCCATAACAGGCATCATAACATCAAGGATTACCAGGTTAACGTCCTTGGTCCTCAGGATGTCCCATGCTTCCTTGCCGTTTTGGGCTGTCAAAACGGTATAACCGTTTTCCTCTAAAGTAATCTTTACTAAGTTCCGGATATCGGCCTCGTCATCTGCAATTAATATGACCATGTGGTTCTGCCTCCCCTTAAGAATGCTCCTAATTCAAATAAATTTTTTATATTTTACCATGACGTTAATTAAATAACAATGTTTTTTTCAAACATTTACCCTGCTGTTACATATTCTGCAAAACAATAATTTTTCCACAGTATCACCTAACACAATCCCAAGCTTTCGTTCAAAGGTCTTTCCTTCATGCTCTAGGGATTTAAGACTTTTCTTTTACCTTGCCTATACCAACCACATTTTATTGTTCTTTGGCAGACAGGTTATATGTCCGCCCTCATATAAAATAATATAAAATCAGGAGTACGACCAGGAAAATCAAATTGAGCAGGGTAAATACCCCAAGATACACAGTATTTCGTTTACCAGGCACCTTATCGTAAAATTTGAAAGAAATCAAACTTGCCATAGATGCAATGATTGTCCCAAGGCCGCCTAAGTTAGTGCCTACTATCAAGGCAGATATATTATCGGTAAAGCCGGAAAGGAGAATAGCCGCGGGAACATTGCTTATTACCTGGCTGGCAAATACCGATGTAAGCAGTTCCTGTCCCTGTATAACACTTTGAAGCCATAGATTAATTTCAGGAACTCGCTTCATATTGCCGATAAATACAAACAAAAAAATAAAAGTGAGCAAGAGAGAGTAATCCGGTTTGGATAGCATCCTCCGGTCCATAAGAAGAACCACTGCCAAAATAACTGCTCCTGCAATATATACTGAAACTAAATGGGTTACGCTTGTCAAGGCAAACAGGAAGAGCAAGAGATAAACAAGAGCTCACCGGTCATTCAGTTATCCTGCCTTATAGTCAAATTATTGAAGATTTTTAAGGATCTCATGGTAGCGCCTTGTTGCCAATTGACTTTTTTGTCCCTTCTTACAGAATGTTAAAGCAGCCAAGGGATTTGAGTATTCTGTTTCCGGTCCCCGGCCAAAGCTGAATTTATTACACTTCCATCCTCCATCGGTCTGTTGGATATCTAATAAATGCCGGAAAGTTTTTTGCAGCCTGGCATCAGAAGCATAACCCATGCGGCAAAGCACATCGGCAGCATGGATAGTCTGGCATGGGTATATGGAACCTTTCGGATACAACTTAAAACGGCCGTCCTCCTGCCAAGTACTGAATATAAGCTCGGCGGCTTCTTTTAATATAGGCTCTGTGGGCTCCATGCCTAATTCCAATAAGTATATTACACTTTCCAAAGTTGAAAAGGGGGCTCCCTTTATTAAGCGCTTATCCGGTGTAGTCCAAAGGTCGGCTCCGTTATCATGCTTATGGGATAGTATTGCTTCAACGTCTGCTATATATTGTTTTTCTACAGCCATTATGCCAACCCCTCTCAATTCTTAATGCTTTTCTTGTAACCAATAAGAGAAAACACCGCCCCAAACATTTCATCTGAGCACAAATCAAAAACAAGAGGAAAGAATTTCAGTTTTCCCATCATAATATCCCTCCAATAAAGAGTCTATAAAAAATAAGGTTTTATCTTTTAATTTCAACTATTAAAACAATTGCTTCTTCTATGAATTCAGCCTTTATGTTTTCAAAAATGTAATGGATAGAAACTTGATAGTCTTTTTCATCACTGATTTCGCAAAGCACAGCCCCATATTTTCCATGAGATATTGCGGAATCAATCGTTAGCACCTTAATATCGGTTTTCAGATATTTTTTAATATCACCAAGATTTGATCTTCCCTCTATCAGACCTCTGTCAGGGATGAATATTTTGACATTTTCAACTGACATATTTGCCAAATTATCAAAATCAAACGATAAAAGTTTAACAGTGTAGTCTTGGACAAATTTATTTTTAGGCGAATTACCGCAAGTTGAACGTAAATTTATTTTCATATATTTTCCCCCATAATTCTATAAGGTCACTATTTCGTATAATAATGCTTATACGTCGAAATAATTTATAACGCAAGTCATCATAATTGTAACTTATTTACAATCCAAAAGCAAATTAAGGAGCATATTTTTTTCAAATTCTCTACGGGATACTATATAAAAAAAGCATATATTGCTATTAGAAACACAACATATGCTGACCATTAAAACTTTATATAAGACCTATCGTATTTTCCCATAAACACCCGCTTATCGGATATTATAATAAAAATATCCCGCTTTTTAATTGTTAGCAAGTGGATAATAATTATTAATCTCCGCCTGCCTTAAAATTGTATATCGGTTTTATGTTTTTGATAATTTCAACCGTATCACCGATATCTTCAATAATATCATCAATGCTCTTGTAAGCCATGGGGCATTCGTCCAAGGTATCCTTGTTAACTGAAGTTGTAAAGATCCCATCCATTTGTTTCTTGAAGTCCGACAGAGTGAATATTTTTTTTGCCTGGCTCCTTGACATGAGCCTGCCTGCCCCATGAGGTGCCGAATAGTTCCAGTCGGGGTTTCCTTTGCCGATACAAATCAATGAGCCATCCCTCATATTAATTGGAATTAACAACCTTTCTCCTGCCTGGGCTGAAACAGCCCCTTTTCTTAAAATCATATTCTTCGTGTCAATGTAATTATGTATGGTAGTAAACTCATCCGCTACTTTTAACTTCATACCCTCAATTATTTCATCTATTATTGCCTTTCTGTTCATCATTGCAAATCTCTGAACAATTTTCATATCATGAATGTAATCTTCCATTAAAGGTCCGGTTAAGTAAGCTAATTGTTTAGTGCATTCTTTATTCTTCTTGCTCAAAGTTTGATAGGCTAATTTTTGATAATAATTAGCTACCTGGTAACCTAAGTGCCTGGAACCCGAATGAACGATAATATAAAGATTGCCGTCTTCATCCCTTGAAGCTTCTATAAAATGGTTGCCCCCGCCGAGGGTCCCAAGGGACAGAATGGCCCTTTCAATGTTAATGTTGCCCTCAGCCTTGCATTTAAGCTTTGACAGGTCTACATCGTCATTGTATTTATGGGCTTTCTTCCTGATATTAAAACCTGCCGGTATTTTTTCATAAATCAATTTGTCCAATTTACTGAGCTCAATGTGGGAATTCTTAATAAGGATAGTTTCCATGCCACAACCGATATCAACCCCTACCAAGTTTGGAACCACCTTATCGGTAATAGTCATGGTTGTTCCTATGGTGCAGCCTACCCCCTCATGAACATCAGGCATAATCCGTATCTTGGATTCTTTTGTGTATTCCTGGTCACACAAGCTTTTGATTTGTACTATAGCTCCTTCTTCAACTATGTCGGTAAACACTTTGGCAGTATTATATCGGCCTTCTATTAATCTCATTATATCAACCTTTCTTGTAACTCCGTAATACAGGACCTGATATCTTTTTTCAATATTATACCGAGAAAGGCATTAATAATCAATCATGTCATCCTGAAGGCAAGCTAAGAATCCCCCATAGTATCATCCTTAGGGCTGAAGCCGAAGAATCTCTTGAGATCCTTCGCTTGCTCAGGATGACAAAGCGTATCCATTTATCGTGGTGTGGATAACTCGTGATAATACTGAGTAAAACGAAGAATCTCATTATTTATGGTAACCATTCGGTTTACATAAAATTTTTTATGTTAACTAAATGTCAGTTATTGTCGAGTTTTTGTTCTAATTCCAAGAATTCTCCCTTTGATACACCGGATGTTTCAAAGGTAGCCATTTCATCTACAATTTTCAAGGCTGCTTCAACAATATTAAACATGAGTGCCGCTCCTGTTCCTTCACCTAATCTCATATTCAAAAATAATCTCGGTTCCAACCCCATATATTTCAATGCATACATCTGGCCTTTTTCTTCGGATAAATGAGAAGGTATCAAATATTGGGCGGTGAGGGGGTTGAGTTTTACTGCAATAAGAGCTGCTGCAGAAGATATTATTCCGTCTAATATGGTCGGTACATTATGATGGGCTGCTTCCAGTATAGCACCTGCCATTGCAGCGATTTCCAAGCCCCCTACCTTAGCTATAACGTCCAGGCCGTCATCAGGATTGGGAGCATTTATTTCAATGGCTTTTTTTATTACTTCATGTTTATGTTTTAAGGCATCACTTTTTAACCCTGTTCCGCTGCCGGTTGCTTCCTCAACACTGCAGCCTGTAATCACCGAAATGATAGCTGCACTTGGACTAGTGTTTCCAATACCTACTTCTCCTGTTGCCAATAAATTAATTCCCGACTCAATTGCATCCGCAGCAACCTTAGCCCCCATCAATATGCATTGAAGGGCTTCTCTTCCGGTCATAGCCGGGCCTTCAGCCATATTATCGGTTCCGTATTTTATATGATGAGCCATTAATTCCTGAGGTTCAACAGGGCTTACCATGCCTATATTGGTACAAATCAGTTTTGCACCTGCATGGTCAGCCAAAACGTTTATACCTCCTCCTCCCTTTAGGTAGCTGTAAAACAATTGAACGGTAACCTCTTGAGGGGCTGCGCTTACTCCTTCCTTAACAACTCCATGATCTCCGGCCATTAACAGAACTGCTTTTCCATTGATTTTAGGATATGGAGTTCCTTGTATTCCTGCCAGCTGAACTGCGATATCCTCCAAAGCACCCAAGCTCCTGATAGGTTTTATCTTGGCATCGAGTCTTTCCTGCATTTTTTGGGCTGAATTTAAATCAATCTTTTTAATACTTGCAGTGATGTCATTTAATACTGATTCCAGCTCCTTTTCGCTTGCATTTTTAATGTCCAAATTCTTGTAAAGCACTTTTTTCATTTGCATTCCTCCAATTATAAATTAACAAAAAATATTTTAACCAAAATTATTATCATTACTATCAGATTATTGGCAAATACCGTGTCATCTGAGACTTTTGACTCGAATAATCTAATGAGATCCTTCGCTGCGCTCAGGATGACGATCATTGTCATTCTGAGGGCTTTGGCCCGAAGAATCTCATGAGATCCTTCGCTGCGCTCAGGATGACATCGATATGCGCTCAGGATGACAGGCAGTAGAATCTCCCAAGTAAACAAAAAAGCCCCGCCATAATAAGAATATTATGGTCGGGACTTTGCCATCATCACCGATTCCATCCTTAGGCAGGTCTCCTGACTTAGACTCAAGCATCCACTTACCCCTTCCCGGCATGTGCCAGTGGTACGGTAAAGGACTAATCATTACAGTGTCGGGTACGTACCGGATTCTCACCGGTTTCCCTATTCTCCCCAAAGGGCACCTAAGAACATCGTACTAATAAAATTATAATAATAAGTTATTGTTAGGTCAATTATTATTTCGTCTTATATTTTAATAAGCTCGTATTTCATTTCTCCGAGGCCTATTTTTTCCGCATGCTTTAAGGTCTTCCTGCCTTTTTCAAAAAGTTTGCTGCCTGAATTCTTCTGGACTAAATCCAAACATGCGGTATCCAGGGATACGGGATCCTTTCCTGCAAGAACACCAATATTATCCGCAATCAAATTCATATGGTTTCCGATGCAGTCACAATCCTCAGTGATATTATGAACAAAGGCAATAAATATAATATCTTTATCCTTTGCTGCCCCATAGGCGTATTCAGCAAGTTTCTCCAAGAAATTTGAACCGTCCCATGTGTTTCTGATAGCACCCTTGGGACAAACAGCTATACAACCGGCACAACCCACACATTTGCTGCTGTCAATAACAGCAAAATCCTGTATGGTTATTGCATTGAAATTGCATTTTTCAAAACATATTCCGCAAGAAACACATTTCTTGGTTGACACGACCGGAGATATGCCTGAATGCTGTTCAAGTTTCCCTCCCCTTGCGGCAAAACCCATGCCAAGCTGTTTTATAGCACCTCCAAAACCTGCTGCTACGTGGCCCTTAAAATGGC
>Ga0255341_1001990_pt1 | contig 27131 bp, 22 predicted proteins | sample wastewater_treat_8_FD_192418 | JGI IMG/M metagenome (GOLD analysis project Ga0255341, IMG submission 192418) | Wastewater microbial communities from Lulu Island WWTP, Vancouver, Canada - plant12 | ecosystem: Engineered > WWTP > Wastewater > Unclassified | place: Canada: Vancouver, British...
ACATCAACACCTTCTTGAACGCAAGCTCTAACGAGCAGAAAACCCGGATCGGAAATGGCTGGAGTGCCGGCATCCGATATAAGCGCTATGGTCTCTCCGGCTTTTATGCGTTCTGCAATGTGCATTGCCGTTTGATGTTCGTTGAACTTGTGATGCGACTGCATTCGGGTTTCAATGCCGAAATGTTTCAGCAGAATCCCGCTTGTACGGGTATCTTCAGCAAGAATTAAATCACAATTTTTCAGCACGTTAATCGCTCTTAACGTTATATCCTCCAGATTTCCGATTGGTGTTGGCACCACTATTAATTTGCCCATTGCAATTTATGGGTAAAGGCGTTAAACATCGCGTCTTTACATTCATTTTCATTCAAAACCCTTTTTAAGGAGTTCCAAAAAACTTTTCACTTTTTCATCTTTAAAATCCCACGACGTTTTTTCCCGTAAATACCGTTCCGTATCCTCGTAATTGTCAAAAGCGTTAAGCCTAAGCATCATCGAATTCATCGCTTCGCGATCGTTATCGAATAATTCGCGTTGGTAGTAAAAACGATCATTCAGGCTCAAACTGCGTTTAACGTCTAATTTCGTTGGCGACGCTTGAATAATATCGTTTACCGACCGAAGCACGGGAATTTCTTCAATAACCTCTTCTTTTTTCGGTTCTACGGTTCTTGGATTGGTGTAAGTGGGCAAAGCAATGCCTTCGGCATAAACATTTCTGCGGACAATTTTCTCTTCCTGAATAATTTTTTCGTTTTTTTCCGATAAAATCTGCTCTTCAACGGGTTTTCGGTTTTCGGTTTCCGATAAAAACAACACTAATTTTTCCATTTGCCGTTTCATATCTTCTATCTGAAGCATTTCCAATTCGTGAAGCAGGCCCATGACCTCCTGTCCTTTCTGAAATGCATCTCGGAAAAAGGAAAATGAAACTGTTTCTTCCTGTTTAATGGCCGAAACCTTTGCTTCAAGGCTTTGCAAGTTTTGAAGTAGTCTGTTAATATATTCGTTTTTCTTTTCCAAAACTTTTATCAATAAATTATTAAGTAAGTATCTGTGGGTTAAACCAACTAATATTTTATAGCACAAAAGTAATAATTATTTGTTTTGTTCAATAAAATCGTTCGGTAAATTCACAAGATATAACATTTGCGAACTTCTTGTTATTGAAGTGTAAAGCCAACGGTAGAAATTATCGCCCATATACGATTTATTCACGTAACCCAAGTCTAAGAACACATTTTTCCATTCTCCGCCTTGTGCTTTGTGACAGGTAACGGCATATCCGTACTTTACAAGCAATGCATTGAAATAAGGATTTTCCTTCACTTTTTTATACCGATCGCCTTTTCGGAAAATATCGGCATAATCTTCCATAACTGCAGTAAAGAGTTGTTCTTGCTGTTCGTGGGTAAGTCCAGGCACTTCGGTATGGAGGCTGTCGAGATTGATTTTCGCTTCAAATTCCACATCGTAATCTTTATGACGAAGCAAAACATTACAAAAACGAAACCCATACATCGTTTCCTGACGCCGAATACGAACCACTTCCACAAACTCGCCATTGGCTAAAAAATCGATGTTTTCGATATCGTTTGCCCAGTGATAATTATTTTTGGTGATCATCAGCAAATCACCGGTAGAAAGTTCTTCTTCCCGATACAACACTGTGTTGCGTATACCCATATTGTAAGCGTTTACTCGTTTGTTGGAGCGCGAAATAACGATGGTCTCTTCTATCCCGTCGCGATTATAAGCCGTAGAAATCGCATCTATGAGTTCGGTTCCGGTTATCGTTTTCACGTCGCTGTAAGCTGTAACATTCAGCTTCGGGAAATCAATCGTATTCCCGTGTTGCAGGGCATTTCGCAACTTGGTTGCATTAACGAGAATTCCCGATTTTTCCGATTGGCGCACAATCTCGGTAAGCGTACAGGTAACCACTTCGAAGAAAAAAGATTCTATCGTTTTTTCGTCCAACGCCGGACTGAATTCCTGTTGCACAGGAGGTAATTGAGCGGTATCACCTATCAGCAACAACCGATTTCCTTCGCCGGTGTAAATATACTCCATCAAATCATCGAGCAATCTCCCCGAACCGAAAATGGAGAACTCGCTGTTATCATTGCTTATCATCGATGCTTCATCCACGAGAAACAGCGTGTGTTTGTGTTTATTTTCGGCTAATGAAAAATTTCCCGGACCTTCCGTAAACTTGTCCATCCGGTAAATTTTCTTGTGAATGGTAAATGCGGGCTGATCGGCATACGCCGAAAAAACTTTTGCCGCCCGTCCGGTCGGAGCTAACAAAACTGCTTTCTGATTGAATTGCACCATCGTTTTAACTAAACTACTGACAAGGGAAGATTTTCCCGTTCCCGCATATCCTTTCAGTAAAAAGACCTGATTATTTGTTTGTGCATAAAGAAAATCAACTATCTTTGCAATTGCAGAACGTTGATCGGCAGTAAAATCGAAGGTGAAATTTTCGTTGATTTTTTCGATAAAATACCGATTTATCATTTTTTTGAGTTATTTTTGCGGTAAATGTAGTACATTTATTATTCTTTTTCTAAATTTGTATTCTAAAATTAAAAATAATAATTTAAAACTCAATAAAAAATTTAAAAACAAACATCCATGAAAGTTGTAGTAAGAGTGCTTTTAGGAGCAGCAATTATTCTTTTAGGCTATCTTAGCTGGGAAAGTATCCAAGGAATGGAACGTTTTAATAAGGAAGTTGAACGTCGCGACAAAGAAGTAATTCAACGGTTGGTTGATATACGCACCACACAGGTTGCTTATCGTACACAGAAAGGTTCATACACGGCTGATTTCAACGAATTAGCAGACTTTATCAAAAGCGGTAGAGTAGCAACCATTGCCAGATCGGGAGATCTTACCGAAGAACAGTTAGAAGCCGGAATGACCGAAGCAAAAGCAATGAGCATTATCCGTACAGGAAACGAAAAAGCTATTCGTGCGGCCGGTTTGTGGGATGAAAGTAAAAATGCGCCACAACTCATGCGTGACTCTATTTTCGCACCTGCGGTCGAAGTGCTTTTCCCAAACAGAAAAATTAATCCCGATTCATTGGCTTTTGTTCCTTTTGCAGAAGGTGTTAAGTTTGAAATGGCGGTAGATTCTCTGATTACTGCTTCGGGTTATCCGGTGCAGGTTTTTGAAGCAAAAACACCTTATTCCGCTTATTTAAGTGATCTGGATAGGAAATTAGTAGGCCAGAAGATTCAGGAAGTATTGGATCGTCCGGGCGACAAATATCCGGGTATGATGGTTGGTTCGCTTCAGGTTGCTAATAATAACGCCGGTAACTGGGAATAATTTTCGGCAGTAAATACTGCTTAAGTTATGTTTTTACCGGAAAATATTGATTTAGCTCAGTCGGAAAAGTATATTTTATCCATTCGGCTAACACCGGATGGATTTTCTTTTTGCATTTTTTCATCCTTTGATAAATCGGTATTCCATTTTCAGGAAACAAATTTCAGTAAGAATTTATCGCTGATCGAGAATATTAAAAAAACTTTTTTCGAGGTTAATTTTTTTTCACAACCTTTTCAAAAGGCATTAGTCACCATTGTTTCACCCCGATATACAACTGTTCCCGATGCGTATTTCGAAAAGAAAAAGGTAAAAGATATTTTTGAATTTAATATTCATGGCAAGAGCGAAAGAGTTTTGAATAATTATATTGCCGAAGGCTCTTATCGCGTTCTTTTTGATTTAAATGAAGAAATTTATTCGTTTCTAAGCAGGAATTTATGGAATCCGTCTTTTTTCAGTTATAAAACTTATCTTCTTCCTTATTTTGCCAATTGTTGCGTTGAAGAAGGACGAAACAGGTGTTTTGTGGATTTTCACGACGATATGATTTCCGTTATATGCTTTTCGGACGAAAAATTATTATCTGCCAATACCTATCCGAACAAGGATAAATTTGATGCGCTCTACAATATTGTGAACGTTTGGGAAAAACAACAATTGGATCAAAATTCCGATTTACTGATTCTTTCGGGAAATTTACCGGATAATAAAGGAGGTATCGACACGCTGAAAAAACTTATTAAAAACGTGGAATCATTGAAATTGGATGTTCCAGAAAATTACAGTTATATTCCAACCGATGTGTTGTTGGCGGTGAGCCTTGGGCGTGAGGCGGAGATTTTGGGATAATAGACCTTAAAAACATTAAACTTTATAACGTCAAACATAAAACGTTGTGCGAATAATCAGCGGAAAATACAAATCGAGGCGGATTCAGGTTCCTGCCAATCTGAAAGCGAGGCCTACCACCGATTTCGCTCGCGAAAGCCTGTTCAACGTGCTCAACAACCTGGTAGACTGGGAAGAAAGCACGGTGCTGGATTTGTTTTCGGGAACGGGAAGCATAGCTTTGGAGTTTGTATCGCGCGGATGTCCTTTCGTAATAAGTGTTGAAGCAAGCCAAAATCATTACAACTTTATTTGCAAAACTCAGGAAATATTGGGCGCAAAAGAATTGTTCCCGATAAAAGCCGACGTGTTCAAGTACTTGCAATCGGTAAAACAAAAATTCGACCTTATCTTTGCCGATCCGCCATACGATTTACCCGATGCAGCAAAAATCCCGTTTCTTATCCTCGAAAAAGATATGTTGAAAGAAGGAGGCATTTTTGTGATGGAGCATTCAAAAAAACTCAATTTCTCGCATCTTCCTCTTTTTAAGAAAGAACGAAAATACGGCAATGTACATTTCAGTTTTTTCGAGAAAGAATAAGCATATGACGGCTTATGTGCGCGTCTCATTGCTACCGCACGATTCTATCGTGTGGTTGATTACCATGCGAAGAGATTCATGCGGTAGCAGAGGTAAAGCTAAAACCGTGAATAATACGGGTTAAAACTCTTTCAAAAACCAAAATCTACCAATTCAATACAAAATAAGATTTTTTAGGTTGGAATTTCTTATTCAACATCTTGTTTACACTTTCAAGATTCATCTTGGATAAATCGCTACTAATACTTACAAGAGCAGCATCTACAGGATTTAAGGGCGTCCCGAAAACAAGTTCCTGACGAATATTTTCATCTTCGGGTTCATCAGAAAGCGCTTTTAATCCCATGGCTACAATACTCGCATCTTCCTCATTATTGTAAACAACCACTCTGAAATAGGACATTTCTTCCTTGCTTTCTTTTTGAGTAGTAATTCGAATGACTGAAGAATTTCGGTTCTGTTCAATCTGTCCTACTCTTGATTTACTGTCTTTCGAAAAAGCTCTCGGATTGGCACAAACAAACAACAACGGTTTATCAGTCATCAATTGACTAAGCGAAATGTTTTCTTTTTCCGAAATTTCTTTCAATGCTTCTTCATAAGCCACAGGAAGCGTATTGTTTATGAAATGTATTACACCAGCAGTTGAAGCTGTTACATCGGTTTGCAAACTGAAAAAAATGGGATTATTTTTGTTTTTCGACATCATTTCAATGATCATGCTTTTTAGCATTTCTATTGCTTTATCACTCGAAGCTTCTTCACTTGTTTTTAGCCAGTTAGTGCTAATTCCTTGAAACATAATCTGATTTTTCGAATTAATTAATGATACCAATAAATTACGGTTCGTTTTAGCGCTTACGAACTCCTTTGCCAAATTTTTCGGTTCAATTCCTTTCTCCTTACAAAACTTTTGCACCTGTTCCCAATAAAAAAACGGATTGGATTGTACCAGCTTTTCAATATCTCCGGGGTCATTGGCCTGAACGGATGTATAGGTTATTGACAAAGGAAAATCTTTTGTTATCTTGTTAAGCGGAATATTTCTCTGGTTTGAAACACTTCCACACCAACTGTCATATGCTTCCCTCATAGCCTCTTTTACAGTTGAAACGTTCTTCATTTTGGTGTCATTTTCGGCGCCTAAAATAAAATCGATAGGAGTTGATGTAGTTTCACCAACTTTTTTTGCAATTAACTCACTAAAGATTTGAGGTAGGTCGGATTTGTCTTTCAAATCGATGGCTCTGATAGAAACAGCATCCTTAACCGCTTCATTAATAACAAAAAATTGCTCGTTTGTACTTATGTAAAGATAAGCTACGTAGTCATCTTTTTGTTCTTTTCTGACTGAGAGGAAATAATCCATCGCATTTTTTCGGTTCACATAGTCGTTAAACTGCTCTTCAGTATTTTCGGGCTGTGCAAACGCCAATAAAGCGGCAACAGCCAACGGCACAACAAACAATACTTTTAGCCGTGCCCATTCGGATGATTCTTTTTTTAACATCATAGTAATTCTGTTTTTAATTTTTGATTGATTAAAACTATTGACAACGGAAGTGAAGCGCCTTTCGCCAACAGCTTTTTTGACTAATAATATTTGGTATTTTTGAGCTTCAATACCGGCATTAATGACGGCGTTATCGGCCTCGTATTCATGAATTTCACGTAAATCGCGGCACAGTAACCAAACCATTGGATTAAACCAGTGTACGGTAAGAAAGAGTTCCGAAAAAACCACATCAATATTGTGTCTTTTGCGGATGTGCATTTTTTCGTGCAGGATAATTTCGTTAGGGTTTTCCCGATAATCTTTTTCAGATAAAACGATATACCGGAAAAAACTGAACGGTATTACATTTTCAGGAGTGATGATTAAATGATATTCTTCCGAATCAATCTTTCTGCTCTTTCTTAGCAAACGATTGAGACTGACAAAAGAACCGACAAAACGCATAAGCATTGCAGCAACACCCAGCCAATAAACCGCAACTAAAATCATAAACCAGGAAATCGTTTTATCATTTCTTTCGGTACTTGCAACCGGAGAAACCGCTGTTTCAAAAGCGATGTCCGTAGCAGCTAATTCATTGCTTTGCAATACAGGTTTATTTTCGTTTTTCGCAATTTTTTCCGGCAATAGCGTTTCTTCGAGTTGATAAATAGTTTGCTGAAAAGCGTATGATTTTTCGAATTTAAGTTTCACAAAAGGTAAAATGCTGCAAACTATCAATCCCAAAATCAACGTGAAACGGGTAAAACGAAAAAAAGTTTCTTTCATCAACAGCAACCGGAAAAATACTGAAAATACCACCAGGCAAATGGTTGACTTGAGCAGGTATATAATTAAATTTTCCATCTTCGGCGAATTATTTTTTACCTTTTTCTATCTTCTTAATGAGCTTTTTCAATTCATTTATCGATAATCGTTCTTCTTCGATCAACGTGGAAACCACATTGGTATAGGAGTTATCGAAATACTGGGACACCACTTTTTTAAGCGCTTTTCCTTTATATTCTTCCTGTGAAACAATAGTAAAATACTGATAAGTATTGCCATACGTTTTGTGGTCAACAAATTTCTTTTCCTCCAACACACGAATAACGGTAGAAACGGTGTTATAATGTGGTTTCGGTTCAGGATAAAACTCAAGTATTTCACGAACAAACAAAGGCCCGTTATCCCATAAGAACTGCATTACTTCTTCTTCTTTATCTGTTAATCTTTTCATACTGCCGTGTTTTATAAGATTCTGCTACAAATGTAAATAAATTTTCGGAACTGCAACTATTGATAATAATAATATAACTATATATAACAGTTTTATGTTATTAATTCATAGTTGTTAACTTTAAATAAATATTTTACAACAAAAATGTTGTGATTCACCTACTTTTCACTGAAAAAGCGTACCTTTGCAGCCCAAAAAAAGATTGTTTTTATGCAAAAAATTCGCAATATCGCCATCATTGCTCACGTTGATCATGGAAAAACTACTTTGGTGGACAAAATGCTTCTTGCCGGAAACCTGTTCAGAGAAAATCAGCACACCGATGATTTAATACTCGATAACAACGATCTGGAACGGGAACGAGGCATCACCATTTTATCCAAAAATGTTTCCATTCAATATAAAGATGTAAAAATAAACATTATCGATACACCTGGACACGCCGATTTTGGCGGCGAAGTGGAACGGGTGCTTAACATGGCCGATGGGTGCCTGCTGGTGGTAGATGCCTTCGAAGGGCCTATGCCGCAAACTCGGTTCGTTCTGCAAAAAGCACTGGAAATCGGATTAAAACCCATTTTGGTAATTAATAAAGTGGATAAACCCAACTGTCGTCCCGAAGAAGTTCAGGAGAACGTTTTCGACTTGATGTTCAGCCTCGACGCTACCGAAGACCAACTGGATTTTCCTACCGTTTATGGCTCAGCTAAGCAAGGCTGGATGTCTGACGACTGGAAAAAACCTTCCACCAACATTATCCCGCTTCTTGATGCGATAGTCAACTATATTCCTGCACCCAAATCGTTGCGGGGAACACCGCAAATGCTCATTACTTCACTCGATTATTCCAACTATGTGGGCAGAATTGCCATAGGGCGCGTTCATCGGGGAGTTATTGAGGCCAATAAAGATTATGCGCTTTGCAAACGCGACGGAAGTATCAGCAAAATCCGCATCAAGGAAGTGGATATTTTTGAAGGATTAGGTAGGGTTAAGACCGATGCGGTTTCATCGGGCGACATTTGTGCGTTGATTGGTATCGATGGTTTTGAAATTGGCGATACCATTACTGACATGGAAAAGCCGGAACCGCTCGATCCGATTGCCATTGACGAACCCACAATGTCAATGCTTTTTACCATCAACAATTCGCCGTTTTTCGGTCAAGATGGGAAATACGTAACATCGCGTCATATCTACGAAAGGCTGATGCGCGAATTGGACAAAAATTTGGCGTTGCATGTGGAAGAAACAGACAGTTCCGATTCGTGGACGGTTTTCGGTCGGGGTGTTTTGCACTTGTCGGTTTTGATTGAAACGATGCGTCGCGAAGGCTACGAATTACAGGTGGGACAGCCGCAGGTAATCATCAAAGACATCGCCGGAGAAAAATACGAGCCGGTGGAACAACTTACGGTAAATCTTCCCGAGGAATCGGCCAGTAAAATCATCGATGTTATCTCTCGTCGGAAAGGCGAAATGAAGAGCATGGAAAGTAAGAACGATCGCATGCATATTGAATTTATCATTCCGTCGCGCGGTATTATCGGGTTAAATAATATCGTTCTTACGTTATCTGCAGGCGAAGCCATTATGGCACACCGGTTTCTGGAATTTCAGCCTTGGAAAGGCAATATCGAAAAACGACAAAACGGTTCCATTATTGCCGGGGAATCGGGAAATGCTTTTGCGTATGCATTAGACAAACTTCAGGATAGGGGACACTTTTTTATCGAACCTCAAACCAATGTGTACGAAGGACAAGTCGTTGGTGAACATAACAAAGAAGGCGATTTAGTGGTTAACGTTACAAAATCGAAAAAACTGACTAACGTTCGTGCATCGGGAAGTGACGACAAGGCACAATTGGCTCCGCCCATCATTTTCAGTCTCGAAGAAGCGCTGGAATACATAAAAGAAGATGAGTACGTGGAAGTTACGCCCAAAGCTATGCGATTGCGAAAAATTCTTTTGGATGAAAACGACCGGAAACGAATGGGGAAGAAAGGGTGACGAGACGGCTGGGAGACAAGGCTATTAAGAAGAACCAAAACGTTCAACATCAATCCCCAAACGGTTATTTTATCAACGCGATGAATTCTTCTCGGGTTTTTTGCTCCTTAAAAACTCCTGTAAAATCGGAAGTGGTGGTTATGGAATTTTGTTTTTCAACACCACGCATTTGCATACACATGTGTTGCGCTTCAATCACTACCATCACACCCATAGGGTTAAGCGTCTTCTGAATACATTCCTTTATTTGCGTGGTTAACCGCTCCTGTACTTGTAAACGGTGGGCAAAAACATCTACCACCCGTGCAATTTTACTTAATCCGGTAATGTATCCGTCGGGAATATAGGCCACATGCGCTTTTCCGAAAAACGGCAGCATATGATGTTCGCACAACGAAAACAAATCGATATCTTTTACGATAACCATTTGCCGATAATTTTCCTTGAAAAGTGCAGAACGCAAAATTTCTTCGGGATCCTGGTAATAACCTTTGGTAAGGTATTGCATGGCTTTCGCTATACGATCGGGCGTTTTAACTAATCCCTCGCGGGTTACATCTTCACCCAGCAACGAGATCACATCTTTCATGTGATCCGCTATGATTATTTTTTTGTTTTCTATTTCTTCTAATGACATTAGGTGCATTATTGTTCTTGAAGTTGTTCAAGAGGAATTTTCACTTCGTCTATTACAACATACATTTCTCTGCCGAAAGCGGGAAAAGTTTTCCGCATATCATTCAGCATCGCGGTAGCTTCTTCACGGGTTTTGAAATTCCCGACACGTAAACGCCAGAAAGGAGAATCGAAAGTTACGACAGTTTCTTGTTCAGGAAACGACGTGTTAATTAGTCCCTGCTTGTAATATGCTTCGTTTTTTGAAGTCCGTTGATTATTTCCGGAAAATGCCTGAATTTTAAATCCACGCATTCTTACGAATTGCACTCCGTCTGCTGTTGAATAGACCGTTCTTGCCGGAGCCATACTGCGCCCGAGAATCTCTTCAATGGCTCTGTCTTCGAAAACCGTCACCTTGCCCTGCCCGAATTTTACGGTATTTAGCTCGTCTATGATTTCTTTGCGTTGCTTTTGAGTTTGCGCAATGGCACTAAAGCAAAACATCAAGAAAACGGACAAAAGCAATATTTTAGATAATATCTTCATGCTCAAAAAATTTGTGCAAAGATAGAGAATTACCACAGACTTGGGTTCAAATCTGTGGTAAAATAATTTAAAGTGTCAAAATGCCTCAACTATGGGCATAAATTTGTCAACTCCCAACGATGCTCCGCCGATTAATCCGCCATCAACATCGGGGTTGGAGAACAATTCTTTCGCATTTGAAGCATTGCAGCTTCCACCGTAAAGGATGGATGTGTTTTTAGCCACTTCTTCTCCGTATTTTTCGGTGAGGGTTTTGCGGATAAATGCGTGCATTTCCTGAGCCTGACCGGCAGTTGCGGTTTTACCGGTTCCGATAGCCCAAACGGGTTCATAAGCCAATACGATTTTTGAAAAATCTTCTTTCGATAAATCAAACAATGACTCTACGATCTGCGATTTAACCACATCGAAATGATTGTTGGCTTCGCGTTCTTCCAACACTTCACCGACACAGAAAATAGGCGTAAGGTTATTTGCCAGCGCCAATAATACTTTTTCTTTCAGAATTTCGGGTGTTTCGTGGTAGTATGCCCGACGTTCGCTGTGCCCTAAAATCACGTATGTTGCTCCTGTTGAAGCTACCATTTCGGCAGAAACCTCACCGGTATAAGCGCCCGATGCCTTATCGGCACAATTTTGTGCGGCCACGCCAATTTTTGAAGTGTCAACGGCATTTGTCACGCTTGCCAAATGAATGAACGGAGTTCCGATAACAACATCGCAATTAATCGATTTCCCTTTCAACGCGGCATCAAGTTCTTGTGCCAAAACCAACCCTTCCTGTAGATTTTTGTTCATTTTCCAGTTACCTGCTACAATCTTTTTTCTCATAATTTTTGTTTTTATAATATTTTGAAGTTACAGTTTCCAAGAGATCATTAGATATTTCATTTCGTTCAATATAACAACAATCACCTAAAACCTAAAAATATTACCCTGAACATAGTGAAAAATCTAAAATATTTTTTCAAAAATTTTTATTAAACAGTTGTGTCAATTATTAAATGATGTATATTGTAAGTTCTTATGAATAAGTGGGTTTTAAACTCGAAACTCAATATTCGGAACTCTTGACCTGACACTACACTGTTGTGTCATTTGATTTTCCAGTTGATCTGATATCCCACAATTTCAATAATAAAAGCGGAATAAGGAATATCAACAATATAACCATTAATTTACCCCAAAAGTTCGTTTTCAATCCTTCAGTTTTTGCGAAGTTTTTTACACCTTTTGAATCGAAATCGGGAATTTCGCTATCGTTCCACATATTTATAACATTTCCATTTTTCAGTAGCATCAATCCCGGATTGGCGCGTATCATTGTTTTAAGCATCCTTTCATCGGCGTGGGCAAACCGGAAATCGGTATTGTTCTTTACACTCCATTTTTTGATATAATGGGCAGACGATGAAGTAATACAATAAAAATTGAATCCATTATTTTCTGCAAAATTAGCCGTGTTTTTAAAATCGTTGAGATACTTTTCGCTCATTTCCTCCAGCAAATACGAAACCATCAGAAAATTGTAATTTGCATCCGATAAAATTTGCTGTGTAATATCTTCTCCCGTAACTAAATCCGCAATATGAAAATCTTCGATTTTTGGTTTTTCACCTTCTTTTATCACTTTCGTCTTCATCCCTACAAACGTCCAGGTGGAATCGTTCCATGGATAATTTTCTTCTGTAAATTCCTGTTCTACGTCATCTTTACTGTAAATGAAGACATTTTCCACTACATCGGCTTTTGTGGGATCGACATACATATTTTCGGGAATATTGGCACCGATATGAAAAGGACGAAAATCGAAAACCGGCAGTTCAACCACATTATAAACAGCAAAAGCAAATCCGAAAATCACCAAAACAGTCGCTGCCCATCGCGCGGTTTTTGCAGAAAATAAAGGAGTGATTTTTTTGTAATAAAGTAATAAAACAACCGCACAAATTCCTAAAACGATGTTTTTATAAAAGGTTTCCCAATTGCTGATTATCAGAGCATCACCAAAACAACCGCAATCTTTAACCGGATTTTTCAGCGCGATCCAAAGCGTGAGAGGAAGGAAAAATGCCATAAAAACAGCGGCGAGTATTACCGTTGGCTTCCGAAAAATTCCCAGTAACAAAAAAGCACCTATCAGAAATTCAAAAACTACCAAAACAACGGCTGCCGGCAAGGCTAAGGGAAAAAAATCGGTAAGGTTAAACGATATAAGATAATCCTGAATTTTATAGGTAAACCCCAACGGATCAACCGCTTTTACGAATCCGGAAAAAGCAAAAGTAACTCCGACGATAATTCGGGATAATTCGGTTATGATTTTGATGAGTTTGTTTCGGGAATTCATTATTGAATTATTTGCAAAATTTATTATTCATATTGGAATTTGTTATTCGCTTCGCATAACTCAATGGTAATTTGCTCACTGCGTTCACGTAACCTGTCAATCGACAGACTGGTTTGTTGTGACATTGAAATATTCAGCAAAACAACCGAACTATTCTTCTCCAAAGTGAAGTTTTATCAAACCGAACAAGGCATAATTGATAATATCGGTATAATTTGCATCAATACCTTCCGACGCGATGGTTTTGCCTTGCTTATTTTCCATTTCCTTTACGCGGAACAGCTTCGCCAGAATTAAGTCGGTGTATGAACTTATACGCATACTGCGCCAGGCTTCGTCATAGTCATGATTCTTAGCATACATCAATTCTTTGGCAGCACTGATGTATTTATCGAAGAGTTGCAGTGCCGTTTCGTTCGTGATGTCAACACTGTCGGCATACCCAAGTTCGAGCTGTATCAACCCCATAATACCGTAATTGACAATCCCGATAAATTCGGGAAAAATTCCTTCACCGACCTTGCTTTCCTTCTTTATTTCCAATGAACGAATGCGGTTTGCTTTAATCAACAACTGATCGGTTACCGATTCCGGGCGTAAAATTCGCCACGTTGGCCCGTAATCGCTCGATTTTTTCTCGAACATATTCCTGCAAATGGCTATCACTTCATCGAATTGCCGGTTTGTTTCACTCATAATTTTGTCGTTTTGGCTTAAGATTGTGATGTATTGTTCTTCTACAATAAGTATAGAATGTAAATTATTTTAAATTATTTTGCTTTGCAAAATTTTTTACTCTGCCACTAATAGCACGAATAAAACGCCAATGAAATTGACTCTGTCAGTTTTAAATTCGTGTTCATCTGTGTCATTTACGGCTAATAATAACACGCAACAAAGTTAAACAAAAAAAGAAAAAGGTACAAGTGGTTAAGCTTGTACCTTTTTCTCATAATTATGAATTAAATTTTATGAAACTCTCAATGATTTTCCTACACGCAACGTAGTTTTGGTCGTAATGTTATTCAGTTTACACAACTTCGATACCGAAACGCCATGCTTTATAGCAATAGCTCCCAATGTATCGCCGCTTTTAATGCGGTGATATTTTACCGAACCTGAAACATATTTGTTATTTCTGGTAGAGGTAGGTTCTTTGTAATTGCTTGAATTGACAAGAACTCTGCTGCTTTGCGTTGTTTTCCTAAAACTTGAGTTAGTAACTAAATATTCGTCGCGGTGACAAACCTTGTTGTTGAAATCGATAATGAAATTAGGATTGATAGGGTTCCCAAGGAAACGAGTTTCGAAGTGTAAGTGAGAACCGGTAGAACGTCCGGTATTTCCACCCAATGCTATGGGTTGTCCTGATTTTACGAAATCATTTTCTTTCACCAAGAATTTCGATAAATGCCCATAAACTGTTTCTAAACCGTTTACGTGACGAATTACCGTAAAATATCCGTAACCTCTTCTTTCGAATTGCTGTACTCTGATTTTTCCGTCAAAAGCAGCATAAACCGTATCACCTGTTTGCAATTTCAAATCGATACCGTAGTGGTAACGGCGACTTCCTCTTCTTCCGAAGTTTGAAGTCATTCTGCCTTCGTGTGGCATGGTGAAATTGTTGAGGTTAACCAAAAAAGAATCGGGAGCATTTTTTAAAGCGCCGTAAATATTCACATTAGCATTTTTCCATATCCCTCCGTAAATATCGTCGCACGGAATTTCGTTTATATCGAATGTTTCACGTGCCGCTTCTGCTTCCTCAAGGACAGATAAATCCATTTTGAGTTTTATCCCGTCGGCAAATAATTCTTGTTGGTCGCCTAAACTTGTGCTGTGTAATTGTTTGTAATTAACCTCCGATCTGGTCGCGGATGACTGTGCGTTTGACTGAGCAAAGGCGGTTAAAGTAAATAACGCCAAAGACGCTGACAATAGTATTTTTACTTTAAGTATTTTTTTATTTCTCTCCATAAAATATATATCTGAGAATGGCCTTTAGTTACGATTCAATTAATTTACTGTTTTCAGACTTCATCGTTAGCATATATATTAACGAGAGTCAATTGAGGATAATTAAAAATTTCGTTTTTCGTAAAAAAGCGCTTCAATTCTGTTTCTGCCGTTTCAGGACAATCCGATGCATGAACTATATTCTCTTGAACACTAACACTGTAATCTCCCCTAATGGTCCCTGGCTGAGCTTTTCTTCCGTTCGTAGGCCCTGTCATTGTTCTCACCACTTCAACTGCTTCTAAGCCCTGCAACGCCATAACGATTACCGGGCTTACCTGCATCGATTCTTTAATCCGTTTAAAAAATGGTTTTTCCTTTAAGTGAGCGTAATGTTCTTCCAATACAGAGTCAGAAAGAGTTATCATTTTCATTCCCACAATTTGAAGCCCTTTTTTTTCGAATCTGGAAACAACTTCGCCAACTATGTTTCGTTGTACTGCCGAAGGCTTTAAAATTACTAGCGTTTTCTCCATTTAATTTTACAAAAACAAAAAGAAAATGACTCTTTTATAACGATTTTTTCCCTTAATCCTTACCAAAGTAAACTGTTTACTTTTTTTTGACCAAATTATCTTTCAACTAATTTATGCATCTAAAAACTAAGGAAATCGAACTTTTGTTAAATTAATTATTTAATAATCTGATTATCAATTAAATGAATAAAAATATGTTATATAACATAAATCGCTGATTTTAACCTTTCAAAATATCGATTAACATTCATTTAAACACATTTGTATGGTTTAATGTGGCTTTTGAAAACATCATTTAGGGTTATTCTGAAAAAATGGCATTTCGATGTATTATCGACTTTTTACTTTTTTTAATAACATCTAAGTAAAAATGAGACATTAACGCCAAAACAAACTAATTGTTTTTCTTACCTTTGCTCAAATTTTCAGTTGAGTATCATTTTTATCACAAAATAATGAAGAAATACAAATTAATCAACACAATTTCAGGCTGGGCTGTTTTTGTAGTTGCCGCAATTGTTTACTTGCTAACAATAGAATCCACAGCCAGTTTCTGGGACTGTGGCGAATTTATTTCATCGGCTTACAAACTGGAAGTAGGTCATCCGCCCGGAGCCCCGATTTTTATGCTTCTCGGAAACTTGTTTACACAGTTCACCAGTGATCCCGGACAAGTAGCAAAAATGATCAACAGTATGTCTGCATTGCTGAGCGCCTTCACTATCCTTTTTCTGTTTTGGACAATAACACATCTGACCCGCAAACTGGTACTAAGTGAGAAAAAAGAAGAACTGAGTCTTGGACAAACTATTGCCGTTATTGGCAGCGGATTGGTTGGCGCTTTGGTTTATACATTTTCTGACACATTCTGGTTTTCCGCGGTGGAAGGTGAAGTTTATGCTTTTTCATCGATGCTTACCGCATTGGTTTTTTGGCTGATCCTGAAATGGGAAGACAATGCGGAAAAGGTCGATTCCGATAAATGGATCGTGCTGATCGCCTACATCATGGGACTTTCCATCGGTGTTCACTTGCTGAACCTGTTGTGTATCCCCGCCATTGTAATGGTTTATTACTACAAAAAAACTGAAAATCCGACGTGGAAAGGCGGTTTGCTCGCATTATTACTATCGTTCGGATTAATTCTGGTGTTAATGTACGGAATTATCCCTGGGTTCACGAAAGTGGGCGGTTGGTTCGAACTTTTCTTCGTGAATACGCTGGGAATGTCATACAATTCAGGTGTAGCAGTTTATCTTGTACTGCTAGTAGCAAGCATCGTTTGGGCATTGTTCGAAAGCCTTTCCGGCAAAGGCGACCTGAAACGGGCGCGTATTGCATTTTTGTTAAGCATTGGCTTATCGGGAATTTTGTTTATCGGGAGCAGCATCTGGTTGTGGCTCATTCTTATAGGTGTAGCGCTCTATTTCGCTTTCTCTAAAAACAAACTGAATATAAAGTTTCTGAATCTTTCGATGTCGAGCCTGTTGGTTATCCTTATCGGATTTTCGGCATACGCCATTATCCCGATTCGGTCATCGGCTAATCCTCCACTCGATTTGAACTCCCCTGAAGATGTGTTTTCCCTTGGAAGCTATCTCAACCGTGAACAATACGGGCAAACGCCCATCATTTACGGAACTACCTATGCTTCGCAAATTGTAAGGGATAATCAGGGACGTGCTGAAATCGCCAAAGAAAAAAAAGCGTACAACCGGATATTAAAAACCTCTGAAGATCAGAAAGACCGCTATATCGAATCCAAAATCCTCACTTACAAGTATAACAACACTATGCTCTTCCCGCGTATGCACACGCATCAGTCGGAACCGGGTTATAGCAATCACATACAGGGGTATGAAAACTGGGGCGGCATTACCGACAGAAACAAAAAACCCACGTTGTTCGATAACGTGAAATTCCTTTTCGATTACCAGATTAACTTTATGTATTGGCGTTATTTTATGTGGAATTTCTCGGGCAGGCAAAACGATATTCAAGGCGATGGCGGAATCACCAAAGGCAACTGGATTACCGGAATTAAGTTTATCGACGGTGGAATTCTCGGCTTAGGGCCGCAGGATAATATCGCTCCCGAAGTTGCCGACAGCAAAGGACGAAACAAATATTATCTGTTGCCTTTCATTTTAGGAATCATCGGTATTGTTTATCAATTAAACCTGAAACGCAAAGGACAGCAAAGTTTTTCTATCGTCTTCCTTCTGTTTTTTATGACCGGATTAGCCATTGTTCTGTATCTCAATCAAACTCCATACGAACCTCGTGAACGTGATTACGCTTATGCCGGATCGTTTTATGCGTACGCAATCTGGGTGGGAATTGGCGTTGCCGGACTCAGCCGTTATTTGCGGAAATATATAAAAAATACTACGTTGGCGGCATCGATTGTGAGTGTGGTTTGCTTACTGGTTCCTATTCAAATGGCGGGACAAAATTGGGACGACCACGATCGGTCAGGACGTACATTGGCTCGCGATACGGGTATGAATTACCTGAGCAGCGTAGAACCCAACGCCATCCTGTTTACCAACGGCGACAACGACACCTATCCGCTTTGGTACGCCCAGGAAACGGAAGATTTCCGCACCGATGTCCGCGTTACCAACTTAAGCTTCCTGCAAACCGAATGGTATGTGGATCAAATGCTGCGTCAGGCATACGAATCAACTCCGCTACCCATTAAATGGGACAGAGATAAATACTGGGGTGATGCGGCGAGCGCAGCATTTGTGGTTACGAGAAACGAAATTCAAAATGTATTGAAGCAAAACAACATTCCCAGCATTTCATACGGACAATATTACGATGTAAATGCTTACCGCGATAGTATTCCGCTCAAGGAAATAATGGAAAATCTGCGCACAGGACAATACAAGCCGGCAAATCCGTTCAGTACCGGAAATACGCAGATTGTTCCTTCGAACAGACTTTATTTAAACATTGACACGGCAAATATTGATTGGGCATCGTTCAACTCGAAGCCTTCTGATAAAATGTTCCTCAATTTGGGTGAAAAGTCGGCAATTTATCGTCAGGAAATGATGATCATGGACTTGCTTACTAATATAAACGACGACAACTGGAAACGTTCTATATATTACGCAACAACGGTTGACAGAAACCTGTATATGAACCTGCAAAACTCCAATTTCTCTCTCACGGGATTAACCTATCAGATCGTTCCGGGTGTTCCGCAAAGTGGTGGTGTAAACACCGAAAAAGCTTACAATAATGTGATGAACAAGTTCCGTTGGGGCGGTCTGGAAGAAAATCCGAATATTTATTTGGATGAAACCAGTCGCCGGATGATATCTACTTTCAGGCTGTATTTCAATAATCTAATCGATGCTCTTATTGAAGAAGGAAAGAACGACAAAGCCGTTGTAGCACTCGATAAGGCAACTACGGTAATGCCGGGAAGTGCCGTAGCTTATGGTAATGATGGCGTTATGTTTGCCCGAGCATATTATCGGTTGGGGGAAACGGAAAAAGCGCAGAAGCTGATGAGCGAAATTGAGAAAAGAATACAAGAAAATCTCAGTTGGTATGACCGATTGACGCCAAGACAAATGGGTAACACCATGATTGACATTTACTATAATGTGAATTCTCTGTTACTAATTACGTCTGTTTATCAGGAATTCGATAAAGAGAAATATAAAGCTTACACCGATGATTTGTTGCAACGCGCACAAACTTATTACATGCAAGGCGCAGCGTTTGTAGGCGATGAGATTTTGAAAGATGTCACCAACAATTCCATTCGTGGATATTACCGTTCCGAAAACGATACAACTCAACAGGTATCAGAAGAGGAAACCATGCAGAAAGCATTGAAACTGATGCAGCAATTCAGCCCAAGGTTGTTGGAGAAATACAGTAAGTAATAGTAATTCAGTTGTAATTCGCTTAGCGTAATTCGTTGCAGCGTTGGAATATTCAACGAAACAATCGAATATCAATTGAATTACAACTGAAATTCGCGTAGCACTTTTTATGTTAATAGAGCAACCACCATATTTATACCGGCTTTTCTTTCCCGACGCGATTTGGAGAATTGAAAAGCCGGAACAAAAAACAATATACCTCACTTTCGACGACGGTCCCATTCCCGAAATTACGCCCTGGGTGCTGAACGTTTTAAATCGGTATGCCGTTAAGGCAACTTTTTTTTGTGTGGGAGATAATGTACGCAAGTATCCCGATATATACCGGCAAGTGATAGAAAACGGGCATCGGGTGGGAAATCACACCTTTAACCACTTGCAAGGGTGGCAGTACCGTTCAAAACATTTCCTTCACAATACAAATCTTGCCAAAGAATTAATCGATTCGTACTTGTTTCGTCCGCCACATGGACATATGTGGATTGACCAATGTGAAAAACTGAAAAAAGCCGGGTATCGGATTATTATGTGGGACGTAGTCACACGCGATTACAGCAGATTTATGTCACCCTACAGGGTTTTACAGAATGTGAAACATTATACTCGGAACGGATCGATTATTGTGTTTCACGATTCGCTAAAAGCCGAAAAAAACCTTCGCTTCGCATTGCCGAAGGCAATTGAGTGGCTGTTGGAGGAAGGCTATAAATTTGAATTGATACCCAAGTAGAGCGATAAGGAAACTTGGCGAAAGGAAAACAAGGTAAGAAGGCAATTGAGAACAGATGTTTGTCAACACTGACAGGGCTTTGCTTTCGTCCGTAAATTCCATGTATTTATTGCTTTAACTAAAATTTTTCGTTAATTTTGCATTTTGATTTTAGAAAAATTCACATAATAGATGAAGAAAGCAGATGACATAACATCCATTTACAACCGATACGTGGAAGATTTACATACGTATGCCCTTTATCTCGGTTTCGAGGAGGGGATTGTTATGGATGCTATTCACGATGTTTTTTGTAAATTTGCAGTTGATGATCATCGACTATGGGATGTATCGAATATAAAATTTTATCTTTTTAAATCACTAAAAAACAGGCTATACGACATCCACAAATCAAAACGGGAGTACGTGAATCTAACGGCGGTTGATTCCCAAGAATTACCTTTCAATATAAATGTTACCATTGAAGATAAGCTAATAAACAAAGAAGAACAGCAACAAATAGAAAGTCAGATAACAGAAATGCTCGACAGTCTCACAGAACGTCAACGCGAAGTTGTTTACCTGCGATATGTTCAGGAATATGACTACACTCAAATAGCTGAACTACTCAATATAAGCATACATGGTTGTCGAAAACTACTCTCAAAAGCCATGCAAAATTTACGTGAAAAATACGGCACACTCATCTTTTTATTCCTACTTTCTTAACCGAAAAATGTTAAAATTACAAGATTTTTGAAAAGCAAGGGGATAAAACAAAACTCAAATCGTCTATTTATAAAGGACTTTCCAAAAAAGGAAGACGTAAAATAAATATTCGATGCTAAATTATACTCGTTACACAGACTTTTTAAAAGATAAACAATTTGTAATGTGGCAATTAACTCCAAACGAAGAGTTAAGCACACAATGGGAAAACTTTATCGAAAAAAATCCGCATCTGAATAAAGAAATCCAACAAGCCATTAATTATTTAAAGACAACCGGATTGAATAAAAGTACATTGAGCGAAGACGAGTGCGCACAATTACTGCATAAAATCCAATCCGCCATTGTGCAGTTGGCAAGAAAAGCAAAAATCCGTCGAATAATCCAATATTCCGTTGCTTCTTGCGCGGCAGTTGCCTTACTTATTATCGGGTTAAACTTGTTTCTTTCTCAGGAAAAACAAACCAAAACTGTTCCCAGCCAAGAACTAATTGTTGGAAATTTATTAAATAACGAAGACATTCAATTGATTACTGGCGAAGATTCCATGTCGTTCCAAGATGATGTGAAGGTGGAATTCGATGAAGACGGCAAAGCGAAAATCATCCAGACCAACAACGAAGAAAAAACGATTGAATTCACTAAAAGCAAGCAAAATACACTGATCGTTCCATACGGAAAACGCTCCACTCTAACGCTTTCCGATGGAAGCAAAGTGTGGCTCAATTCCGGATCGGTATTGGAGTTTCCGGCTCAATTTCTTGAAAAAAATCGAGAAATTCATCTTGCTTCCGGCGAAATGTATATCGAAGTGGCACCCGATAAACAAAAACCTTTTTACGTACGTACTTCCGATTTTAACATAAAGGTGTACGGCACCAAATTTAACATATCTGCGTATGCCGATTCTCCACTATCGGTGGTGCTGGTGGAAGGCCGAGTAAGTTTACAGCCGACAAATAAACAAGAAACATTCTTATCACCGAATGAACAAGCTGTTTATGACAACGGAACTTTTAACACTCAAAAAGTGGATGTAAATCAATTTATCAGTTGGAAAAACGGTTATCTGGAACTTAATAAAACTTCTATGACGGAAGTTCTGAAACAAATAGGAAGATATTACAACCTTTCATTTAACTTCGACAAAGATGTAAATTTGCAAAAACGAACCTGTTCCGGAAAGATTTATCTATCCGAAAATTTGGACAATGTAATGATCACCATAGGACTTCTTTCATCGACACAATTCACTAAAAAAGATAATCAAATATATATTTCAAATAAACTCAATTAAAATTTAAATAAAATGCCTATGGAATAAAGAAAGTTACGTTAATGAAAAACAAAAGCCAAACGATACCGCAAATATCGTCTGGCCAAATTGAATTTAATTACCCATTTATTAATAATTAAAAACGTACAAAGATATGAATAACTATTCTATTAAGGGGGAAAAACCTCTTAATAATTTAAAACGCATTCTAAAAATCATGAGAATAACCTTATTCTTTTTGTTTTTCTGCATACTGTTTTCCACTGCAAAAAACAGCTACTCACAAAAATTTACTATCAAATTGAAATCAACTTCAATTAGAGAAGTGTGTAGAGAGATTGAAAAAAACAGTGATTATATTTTCGTTTTTTCCGATAACTGTGAAGAATTAGTTGACAAGAAAGTAAATGTTGATAATAATTCAAAAAATGTAACTGAAATTTTGGATGCGATATTATCAGATACGGGGCTCACATATAAAATATTAGACAAACAAATCGTAGTCTATGAGTCCACGGAGTTTACCCCATCTGTAACCGTAGAACAAATGGACATCCATCTTATTCAACAACCGACGAAAAAACAGATAACTGGTAAAATAGTAGATGAACAAGGAGAAGCCATAATTGGAGCTAATATTCTCGAAAAAGGAACAACAAATGGAACAGTTACTGACATAGATGGAAACTTTTCATTATTGGTAGAAGAAAAAGCTGTGTTAGTTATCTCCTATATTGGTTATCATACACTAGAAATAAATACGGCTGGGCAGAATTCTTTTAGTATCACCTTACAAGAAGATACACACTCTCTTGAGGAGGTACTTGTTATTGCATATGGTGAACAAAAGAGGTCCGCATTTACAGGCTCGGCTGTTGTTGTATCATCAGAAACTATCGGTCGCAGACCGGTTTCAAATGTTATGAGCGCGTTGGAAGGAATATCTCCGGGAGTACAAATGGAAAACGCATCAGGCTCTCCTACAGCAACACCTTCTTTTCGTATTCGTGGTGCAAGCTCTATCAATGCCGGAAGAGATCCCCTGATTGTTTTAGATGGGGTACCCTATGAAAGCGGATGGAATAATATTAACCCAAACGACGTTGAGTCGGTTACCGTGTTAAAAGATGCTGCATCAACCGCAATTTACGGTGCCAGAGGAGGAAATGGAGTAGTGTTAGTAACTACGAAGAAGGCATCTCGAGATAAAAAAGTATCCATCACGTTGGATACAAAATTAGCATTCTCTCAGGTGCGAAAGAACGACCTGTATGATGTCATAAATAATCCCGGGGAATTCTATGAACAGCAATACGTCGCAATGTATAACTATTACCAAAATGTCTGGGGATATAGCTCCTTTGAAGCTAACCGAGCGGCTAACGAATCTTGGATGAAAAACAGTGATGAGGGGGGATTGGGTTATCTTGTTTACACAATACCGGATAATGAACAGTTGATAGGGCATAATGGGAGATTAAATCCTAATGCAACCTTAGGGAAGATAGCGATTGGAGCTGACGGAAAGGAATATTTTCAGACTCCGGATGACTGGGTTAATGAAACGTACAAAACAGGCTCACGTCAGGATTATAACCTAAATATCAGTGGAGGTGCAGAAAACCATTCACTTATGGCGAGTTTAGGATACACTAATGATGAGGGTATCACAGATGCAGCCTATTACGAGCGATACACAGGAAGGATTAACGGTATGTTTAATGCAAGAAAATGGTTGAAGTTTACTGGTAGTATTGACATTGCAGTATCCGAATACGCCAATAACACCGACTATAATGATAACAGTAATAATATCTTCTCTAATGCCAATAGAGTAGCCCCCATTTATCCAATTTTCATAAGAGACAAGGACGGAAATATAATAAATGATGAGAACGGGAAAGTGTACGATTATGGTGATGGAAAGTATAATTACGGTATCTCTCGTCCAATTAATACAGGTTCCAATAGATTGCAAGAAGCATTGATACAAACCAGAAAATATGAGTCACTGAGAGCAGGTTCTAAAGCTGCCGCTGATATCATCCTTACTCCTAATTTGACAGCAACTTTTAATATCGCCTATGATCAGGTAAACAGAAGATATATTAGTACAGGTCAACCGTTTTATGGAACATCTAACCCCGGTGGCACCGTTACGGTTAGTGCTTTAAAAAATAAAACGCTGAATCTTCAGCAGATGATTAATTATAGTAATAGGTTTGACAACCACAACCTAAAGATAACTTTGTTGCACGAATCATTTGATTCAAACTCTTATAGCTTATCTGGTAGTAGGGCAAACATGTTTAACTATTTTGATAATCAGGAGCTTGCTGGTGCAATCACGATTACCAACAATAATTCATACACCAGTAATTACCAAAGCGAAGGATGTGGTGGACGTCTATTGTACGATTATAAAAATATTTACAACTTCGATGCTTCTTTCAGACGTGATGCTTCTTCACGTTTCCATCCGGACTATAGATGGGGTAATTTCTTCTCCTTTGGTGGAGCTTACCTTATTTCAAGGGAGGACTTCTTTAGAGTGGGTTGGATAGACGAGTTGAAACTAAAATTATCATTTGGGCAAAATGGTAATGACCAAATTGGTAATCACAGATACATAGACACGTATAGTATTGAAAATCTCGATGGTGAAATTGCCGTCACCTTTTTAAATAGAGGTAATAAACATATCACTTGGGAGACTAGAACAGCTATCAACACAGGTATAGAGTTTAGTCTTTTTAAGGAACGATTAAGAGGTAGTGTTGATTATTACAATAATAAAACCACCAATATGTTAGCTTCTGTTTCAGTACCCTTTTCGTTAGGATATTCATCATACTACGACAACGTTGGTAGCATGCGTAATAGTGGATTCGAATTTGAGTTACATGGAGATTTAATACGAGCAAAAAATTTCAAGTGGAGTATGTATCTGAACGCCTCCTTAAATAATAGCAAAGTGTTGGAATTAGCTGAAGAGAGAAAAGGTGAAACTTTGTTTGATATAAAAGGCAACAACCTAGCACAAGGCTATAGCTCCGGACGATACTTCTACGGAGAAGGGTTGGAGTTTAGAACATGGTATCTGAAAAAATTTGCTGGAATTGATGATCAAGGGAGAGCTACTTGGTATGTGCGAGACGATGAGTCTGGTGTAATAACTACTACCACTACATATAGTTCTGCGAGTTATTTTGAAAGCGGTAGTTCACAACCAAAAATTTTTGGTGGATTCGGTGGAAATCTCTCATGGAAAGCATTTGAGCTTACTTATGCTTTTGCTTATAGACTCGGAGGTTATGGATATGATTCAGGATATTCTACACTAATGACAGGTCCGTATAATGGGCGCACAGGCTATAATTTCCATAAAGATGTGAAAAAATCCTGGACATCCGAAAATCAAAGCAATAATTTTGCACGATTTCAATACGATGATCGTTATTTTACCTCAACTTCCGATCGCTGGTTAACAAAAGCTGATTATCTAAGTTTACAAAATGTATCACTTGGATACAAGATTCCTGAAAAGTTAGTTCGACAGTTAGCCATTGAAGGTATGACAGTTTCCGTAGGTGTCGATAATTTATTTTTCTTATCGTATAGGAGAGGCTTTGTTCCCAGTAGAGATTTTGATGGAAATATTGACTTTGGTTATTTCCCGACGATGAGCAGATATATGTTGAATCTGAATATCAAGTTCTAATCTAAAAAAATATGAAAAAAATATTTACTTATTATATAATTCTTGGTTTCGTAACACTCTCCTTAAGCGGATGTATAGACGAATCAGTTGCAACCAGCTATGCTACAAGTAATCAAATTGGAGGTTCTGAAACGGCTCTTGAATCCCTTGCAAATAGTACAGCTGCATTCATGTATAGTTACAGTTATTTTGGTACCCTCTCGAGTCAGGAATTTGGTTACCCCGCCATGATGATAATTCGAGATGCACTAACCGATTGCCCCTATGTAACAACTAATTATAATCACTTCAATACTCCATGGGGTTCATTAGTAGATTTCTCCTCAGGCAGGTCAGGACAGCCATGGCGTTACTACTATCGGATGATTCTTAATTCCAATAACACAATTATTGCTGTTGGTGATCCTGAAGAAGCGACCGAACGAACACAACATTTTTATGGCAATGCTCTTGTTTATCGTGCCATGTCTTACATGGATTTGATGCGAATGTATGAATATAAGAAAACAGGGGTTCCACTTTTGGACAACGAAGCAGAAAGTCGTGATATTTACGGTTTAACGGCAGTTATTATTGACGAACATTTTGATAATGATAATGCAGAAAACAATCCTCGTGTTCCTTTTTATCATATGTATCGGTTTATAATGAATGATTTGAATAAAGCGGAACTTTATCTCGATGGATATAGCCGAAATTCAAAAATCAGAGCAGATGTTTCGGTTGTTCATGCATACAAGGCAAGGTTATGGCTTGAAATCGCAACTCGATTCCAGAAATACCCGAACGATCTGCAATTACAGTTGGACTGCGAAAGTGATGAGGAACTGGGAATGTATGACAAACTGGGAATTACTACTGTAAATGATTGTTACCAAAAGGCGGCTTATTATGCTCGTCTCGTAATTGATAAATACAACCCTTTGTCAGAAAGCGAGTGGCACAGCTTAACCAATGGATTCAATGATGCAAGTGTTAATTCATGGATTTTTGCCATTACGATTAATTCAATTGATGCCGTTTATAGTCGGACAAATAATTTTCTTTCTAATTGTGTAACAGAGTTTTCAAGAGGTTATAGCCGTTCTCAATATCATTGCTATCGAATGATTGATAGGAGACTGTATGATCAGATTGATGAAAATGACTGGCGAAAAACAACATGGATAGACCCAAGCGATGCGGGTACAAAGCCCACTCCTTCCAAGTATCATACCCTTTTAAGTGATACTGAATGGGCGTTGAGGGATGC
>Ga0255341_1001999_pt1 | contig 27067 bp, 26 predicted proteins | sample wastewater_treat_8_FD_192418 | JGI IMG/M metagenome (GOLD analysis project Ga0255341, IMG submission 192418) | Wastewater microbial communities from Lulu Island WWTP, Vancouver, Canada - plant12 | ecosystem: Engineered > WWTP > Wastewater > Unclassified | place: Canada: Vancouver, British...
ACAAGGTAAGGGTAAGAGTAGATAATGTAAGCATAGCAAAAGCAGAAATAGATTTTGCATTAATTTAAAACTTGTGTTATAATGGTTTTGGCTATGAAGCCAATAATAAAATTAAGGTTTGTTTAAGGGTAATCTTATATGATTATCCTCTGAGAGGTAATCATTAACCACCCCTGTTTTTTTCGGGGGCGTAAATGGTTTCGACGGGGATATGGAAGTAAGATAAGCGAGTCGTTGGGCTGAGCAACGTAAAAAGCAGCAAAATAAAATAAACGCAAACGAAAATAATTTAGCTTACGCAGCTTAAGAGCTGCCAGCTGTTCCGCTTAACCGACCTGTAGGTTAAACCGGGGCATCATGTAAATCAGGGAACTGCTTAAGGGATTCTTCGACCTTAGGCGGAACAATCGAAGATAGCCGAGATTACAGCCCGGGCATAGGCGGTAATCGAAGCGAAAAACAAAATATGTCCTGCACTCGGAGAAAGTCTTTCGGAAATATTTTCGGACGTGGGTTCGACTCCCACCGCCTCCATACTATATATATGGAAAATATTAAAACTCTTCAAATATGAAGAGCCAGACTGTTGACAAAGTATAAAATACATTGTCATTTTGAAGGCGAAGCCTGAAGAATCTCATATTTCCAATAATGATGAGATCCTTCGCTTACGCTCAGGATGACATAAGAGGGTTTGTCAGTAACCTGACTCTTCAAATATGAAGAGCTTTTTATTTTTTACAGATTCTAATTTTCTTAAACATAAGTAAAAAAAATTATTATTGTAATTTCTGGAAATAAGTTTGCCCATAATCCTGCGGAGCCCTCTATACAAGCTCTTCTTACTATGAAAGGTTATTGAAAGAAGAATAAAAAACAAATTTCAACTCCTCAATACAAAAACAGAGGAGTTTTTTATTGAATCCGATACTTTTTGTATCAAAAAAGTCGAGCATTATTAAAATTTTTTTGGTATGATGACTTTACGAAGGAGGGAAAAGGATGATAAAAGAATTGAATCGTGTTATGGATTATATAGAAGACCATTTGAGGGATGATTTTTCCCTTGATGAAATCTTTGAAAGGGCCGGAATTTCAGATTTTCATTTCCGGAAGATATTTTTCCACCTATCCGGAATGACCCTTAATGAATATATAAAATACAGGAAGCTATCTGAAGCCAATAAGGACTTATTAGACGGAGAAAGGGTGACTGATGTAGCTTTTAAATACGGCTACCAGTCCATTGACGGCTTCACCCGGGCCTTTAAAAAGTGGACCGGTTTTTTACCTTCCGATGTGGCCAAAAAGGGAATAAGCAAGTCCTTTCCCAAACTTTCATTCATATTAACACTTAAAGGAGGAATTCCTATGGAATTTAGAATCGAAGAAAAACCAAGATTTAATATTGTAGGTGTCAGCGGGCGTGTACCCATGCAATTTGAAGGAGTTAACCAGGAGATAGTAAAGCTTGCCATGAGCATAACCGAAGACCAAAGGAAGGAAATGCATGCTCTTCAGAACATGGCACCCTATGAAATTGTCAATGCTTCTTATGATGCAGATGCTGATTTTATAAGAGAAGAAGGATATTTAACCCACATGATAGGGGTATTGACCACGGAAGACCAGGTGAGTGATAAATTGGATAAGGTAACCGTGGATGCCTGTACCTGGGCAGTCTTTCCTAACGAAGGACCCTTTCCTTCCACCCTGCAGAACACTATGGCAAGAATATACTCGGAATGGCTTCCATCCTCGGATTATGAAATTATTAAAGCCCCAAATTTTTCATTTACCAAGTTCGATAAAGATAAAAAAGACTACGCTTACAGTGAAATTTGGATTCCGGTAAGGAAGAAACAATAATTGAAGCCTTAAGATTCTCATTACAGGTGATTTAAATCATATAATCCGGGTATAAAAAGAAAAAAATATAAGGAGGATTATATGAAAAAATTACTTGTAATGAGCTTTGTGCTGATGCTTCTTCTTGTTGTCGGATGCAGCGGCGGTAAAAGTGAAAGCACCGTGCCCGAAAAAACATTTACTATAGATGAACTGGCAGCTTTTAACGGTAAAGATGGAGCTCCTGCCTATATAGCAGTTGACGGAATAGTATATGACGTGACTAATGTTTCCTATTGGAAAAACGGCATGCACAACGGATTTGAAGCAGGCCGGGACTTGACTGAAGAAATAAAAACCAAGTCACCCCATGGAGTATCCAAGATGAATGGTATTCCTGTAGTAGGGAAATTAACCCAGTAGGTGGCTACCATGGTTACTATATTGGGTCTGATAAATGCTTCACTGTTGATACTCCTCTTATCTCCATTCCTGCTGAGGAGAATTAATAAGCTGATTTTTCATAATAAAAACAAGGCCCTAAAAAAGATTGCTGCTATACTTTCTAAGATGCATATGTACTTTGCCTATATTCTTTTGGCAACGGCCTTTACCCATGGGTATATGGCACTTGGAACCATCAGGCTTCATTCAGGCTATTTTCTGTGGCTTCTTGTTCTAATACAGGTTGTTGTGGGAAATATGTTCAGGAAAATGAAGAAACCCTATATGATGAAAGTCCACAGGGCTCTGGGCATATCATCGTTGGTCTTGTTAATTTTCCATCTCTTGCAGGTTAATTAAACATAATCCTAAATACTCTTCGGTTTGAAGAGTATTTTTTATGGCGGGCATTTACAAAAACATGCTATACTGTTAATGAAAATCGGACTTGACAGGCGCTTTATTTATATTAATGCTGCAGATAGACGAGGTGGAGATTATGAAAGACAAAGACCAAACAGGCAGGTATGTAACCGTATTAGGCGGTGTAAACGTGGATATCCAGGGATTCCCCAAGGACAAACTGATTCCCGAAGACTCCAATATAGGGACGGTTAAGATATCCATGGGGGGAGTAGGAAGAAACATAGGCGAAAATTTGGTAAGGTTAGGCATAAATACTAAACTAATAAGCGTTGTGGGGGATGATTACTTCAGCCAAAAAATATTGAAGGACTCAGCCAAAGTTGGCCTGGATATGAATGACACCCTGGTGGTAAAAGGTCAAGAGGCCCCAATTTATCTTGCCGTCCTGGATCAAGACCATGATATGTATATAGGGATTAACAGCATGGGTATACTTGAAAATATGACTATTGAATTTATTAAAGGAAAGAAGACTGTTATAGATAATTCCGGACTCCTGGTACTGGATACCAATATTCCCGGGGATGTCCTTGAATATCTTTTGAATGAGTATAAGGATAAGGCCATATTCCTTGATACTGTTTCCGTATCCAAGGCAAAAAAGGCAAGGAATTTAATCGGAAATGTTCACACCCTGAAAACCAACAGATTGGAAGTAGAAGCTCTAACGGGAATAAAAGCAGGAGATGAAGAAGGCCTTGTTAAAAACAGCTCATACCTCCTGAATAAAGGGGTAAAGGCCATTTATATCACCTTGGGCAAAGACGGGGTGTTTTATGCAAATAATGATGATATGAGAATTATAAGGGCTGAAAATGTTAAACCTGTCAATGCGACAGGAGCGGGAGACGCCTTTATGGCAGTCTTGGTCTACTGCTACATGATGAATGCCGGTATTGACGAAACGGCAAGATTCGCAACAGCTGCCTCAATAGTAGCACTTTCCCATGAAGATACCATAAATCCAAATATGTCAAAAGAACTTATAGATTTAATAATGAAAGGGTTAAATTATTATGAAAGAATATTTGAATATTAATCCGGAGGTCCATGAGACCCTTAAGAAAGGCAAAGCTGTCGTTGCCCTGGAATCCACAATCATATCCCACGGCATGCCCTACCCGAAAAATGTTGAGACAGCCCTAAATGTTGAAAAGATTATCAGGGATGAGGGGGCTGTCCCTGCAACGATTGCAATCTTGAAGGGAGAATTAAAGGTCGGCCTCACCGGGGAAGAAATCGAGTATTTGGGCAGGGTAAAAAATGTTATAAAAACTTCACGAAGGGACATTCCCTTTATAGTGGCCAAAAAAGCAGACGGGGCAACAACGGTTGCTTCTACCATGATTATAGCATCCCTTGCAGGCATAAAAATTTTTGCAACGGGAGGCATAGGAGGCGTCCACAGGAGGGCAAGTGAAACCTTTGATATATCTGCGGATTTGGAGGAATTGGCTAAAACCGACGTGGCTGTTATATGTGCGGGAGCCAAATCAATTTTAGACATTGGTTTAACCCTGGAATACCTTGAAACACGAGGAGTCCCGGTTGTGGGCTACAGGACCGAAGAAATGCCTGCTTTTTATACAAGGAAAAGCGGCTGCAAGGTTGATTACAGGGTTGACAGTCCGGAAGAAATAGCCTTGGCCCTAAAAACCAAATGGGACCTGGGACTTAAGGGGGGCATGGTAATAGCAAACCCCATAGAAGAAGAATATCAAATGGATTATGATACAATAAATGCGGCTATCGACAAAGCCATTAAAGAAGCTGAAGAAAAGGGCATAAAGGGAAAAGATTCAACTCCATTTTTACTTGCAAGGGTTAAGGAAATAACCGGGGGAGACAGCCTTGAAGCAAACATCAGGCTGGTATACAACAATGCTTCTTTAGCTGCAAAGATTGCTCTTGAACTTCAAAAATTATGATAAAAATATTTTATTTATTGCTTATTTATGGTATACTTGCTTTGGTTATCGTATAAACAGGAGTTATTATGGGTAAGGATGTAATTATTGCATGTGATTTCAGCAATAAAGAAGAAGTTATCACTTTTCTTTCTAAATTCAGGGAAGAAAAACCTTTTGTAAAAATCGGCATGGAATTATTTTATGGAGAAGGTCCTGAAATAGTTAAAACAATCTCTTCCATGGGACACAAAATATTTTTGGATCTTAAGCTTCACGATATTCCTTCTACCGTTTATAAGGCTATGAAGGTTTTATCGGCTTACGATATCCATATGGTAAATGTTCATGCAGCAGGAACCGTTTCAATGATGGAAGCCGCCCTTGAGGGATTGACCCGGATTAATGGAACAAGACCCATCTTGCTGGCCGTGACCCAGCTTACATCCACAGATCGGGAAAGAATGAAAAGTGAGATTTTGATTGACTTGCCCATGGAAGATGTGGTAATTCACTATGCAAAATGTACCAAAAAAGCCGGATTGGACGGGGTTGTCTGTTCACCCCTTGAAGCAGGACAGGTTCATGATGCCTGCGGGAAAGAGTTCTTAACAGTAACTCCGGGAGTCAGGTTTGGGGATGATGATTCGGGAGACCAGAAAAGGGTTACGACTCCAGCAAGGGCAAAGATTCTTGGTTCTGATTACATAGTTGTGGGAAGACCAATAACCTTGGCAAGGGACCCTGTGGATGCATACAGAAGATGTTTGAGCGAGTTTGTGGGATAGGTGGTAGTATGACTGAGAAGATAATTGCAAAAAACAAACAGGCATATCATGAATATTTTATTGAAGAAAAATATGAGGCAGGCCTGGTTCTTGTCGGAACAGAGGTTAAATCCATAAGGCAGGGCAAGGTTAATTTAAAGGACAGTTATGTGAGCATAAAGGATGGAGAAGCTTTCGTATACAACATGCACATAAGTCCCTATGAAAAAGGCAATATTTATAATGTAGACCCCTTAAGACCAAGAAAACTTCTTTTAAACAAAAGAGAAATAAGAAAGCTTATCGGATTTACCACTTTAAAAGGTTATTCCCTCATCCCCCTGAGCTTGTATCTTAAAAATGGTCTTGTTAAAATGGAGCTTTCTGTTGCAAAGGGCAAAAAGCTTTACGACAAACGCCAGGATATGGCGAAAAAGGATGCCCAAAGAAGAATGCAAAGACAAGACGATTACAGATAAATATTAATTATGTATGGGAGAGAATATGAAAACACTATACGAAGGTAAGACAAAGAATGTATTAAAAAATGAAGCTGACGGTTCTGTATACCTTTTGTTTAAGGACAGCGCAACGGGAGAAAACGGAGTGTTTGACCCCGGCTCCAATAGCGTGGGCGGAAGCGTTGAAGGCAAGGGTAAAACCGGTCTCATAATTTCAAAATATTTTTTTGAACTCATGGAGAAAAAGGGCATACCAACCCATTATCTTGGTGCCGATATAGAAAAAAACCTTATGAAAGTAAGGAACCTGACCGTTCCCAAGCTGGAATTCATCCTCAGGTATTACACGGCAGGCAGCATGTGCCGCAGGTTCAGCTTAGAGGAAGGGCTCCCCTTTGATCCTCCTTACACTGAAGTAACCCTTAAGGACGATGCCCAGGGAGACCCCTTGATCAGCGAAAGATTGTGCATAATGAAAGGTCTCTTAAGAGAGGGCATGTATGAGGAAGCTTTAAAACTTATTGAAAGGGTTGGGAAGGTTTTAAGGGAAGAATTGGCAAATATGGGCCTGACCCTGATAGATTTTAAAATCGAAATAGGCTACGACCAGAATGGCAAAATTTACCTTGTTGATGAAATAACTCCGGATATATGGAGGGTAAGGGACAAGGACGGAAGAATTCCCGACCAGATTGAGTGCGGAAAAATATTATTGGAAAGAATTAACAAGGCATAAAGAGAAAGAAGGAAATTATTCTTTACATACTTTCTTATGTGTTGTATAATCTTCAATGTTATGTAAGAATATTTCTTTACGGCCTTAGATTAATAGGAGGATACAATGAAAAGAATAATAGCAATTATTATAGTATTTGCTTTGTCATTTGGCTTTTTAACATTGGTTAACAGCATAGGAGGTAAAGATGAGGTAATAGCTCAGGAAACCTTGACAGGGACAGCGGAAGGTTTTGGAGGAGAAATCAAAGTAACGGTAGTTGTTCAGGGTGATGACATAATTTCAGTTGAAGCAACAGGTGACAAGGAAACACCGGGAATTGGGTCGATGGCAATTGAAGAACTGCCAGCTAAGATAGCGGAAGCAGATTCCATAGATGTTGAAGGAATTTCCGGAGCAACTTACTCCAGCGAAGGCATAAAGGCTGCAGTGAAAAAGGCTTTGGAATCCAGGGGAGGAGCATCAGGTGAACCGGTAACCCTTACGGGAACGGCAGAAGGATTTGGCGGAGAAATTACGGTAACTGTAGTCGTTCAAGGCGATGACATAATTTCCGTTGAAGCAGTTGGAGACAAGGAAACTCCGGGAATCGGCTCTTTAGCAATAGAAGAGCTGCCTGCCAAGATAGCTGAAGCTGATTCCACAGAAATTGACGGGGTTTCAGGTGCTACTTACACCAGTGAAGGAATAAAAGCAGCAGTTAAAAATGCTTTAGAGAGCAATTAATGTAAAAGCTTAATCAAAAGCTATACCGGCAAGGGTATAGCTTTTTATCGCCCGGCTATTGCTATTTTTGTGCAAAATTATTAAATATTGTCAAACTCTAGCAGAAAGCCAGGCCTTTTAAATTTGTTAAACAATGATAAACTATTGACAAATAAAATATTGTATTATAAGGTGAATGTCAAACGGATATTTTTGTGGAGGAAAGATGAAAAATTTGTTAATTGTTGAGTCTCCGGCCAAAGCTAAAACAATACGTGAAATCTTGGGAAGCAATTACATAGTTAAAGCTTCCGTGGGACATGTTCGAGATTTACCCAAAAGCAAGTTAGGAATAGATATAGATAATAATTTTGAACCAACCTATATAACTATAAGGGGAAAAGGGGATGTAATACAAGACCTGAAAAAAGAAGCAAAAAAAGCAGATAAAGTATTTCTTGCGACAGACCCTGACAGGGAAGGGGAGGCTATTTCATGGCACTTGGCTAAAATCCTGAATTTGAATGAAGATGAGGAAATAAGAATCGTATTTAACGAAATTACCAAGGATGCCATAAAAAATGCCAGCAAAAACCCTCGCAAACTTAATATAGACTTGGTTGATGCCCAACAGGCAAGGCGGGTCCTCGACAGGTTGGTGGGATATAAGATAAGCCCCCTTTTATGGAAGAAAATAAAAAAAGGCCTCAGTGCCGGCAGGGTCCAGTCAGTTGCCTTAAAGATGATTATAGACAGGGAGAGGGAAATAAGGGATTTTAAGCCTGAAGAGTACTGGACCTTAGAGCTTGAGTTAAAAAAATCAAGAAATAAAATTCTTGCTAAATATGTAGGCTATTTTGATAATGATAAGCTGAAAAAAGTTAAAATTAAATCTCATGACGAGATCAATAGAATCCTTGAGAGCCTGGACAAAGAAAAAGTCACCGTTATAAAAATAGACAAATCCAAGAGCTACTCAAAACCAAGTCCTCCCTTTACAACAAGTTCACTTCAGCAGGAAGCAAACAAAAGGCTTAACTTTACTTCCAAAAAAACTATGATGCTGGCCCAACAGCTCTATGAAGGGGTGAAGATAAAAGGAGAAGGTAATGTAGGTCTTGTTTCCTATATAAGAACCGACTCCTTCAGATTGTCGGATGAAGCATTACATGATGCCAAGCAATTCATTTTATCAAATTACGGGGAAAAGTACCATAAGTACAGGGTTTACGGCAAGGCAAAGAAAAATGAAAACAAGATCCAGGATGCCCATGAAGCCATAAGGCCCACTTCTTTCGTGCGTACACCCGAAAAAATTAAGGACAGCCTTACTACGGACCAATACAAGCTATACAGCTTGATTTGGAAAAGGGCCCTGGCATGCCAGATGCAAGATGCAGAATATGATGTGACTAAGGTTTTCTTTGACAATCAGGGCAATATTTTCGAAAGCAGCGGAAAGGTCCTTGTTTTTGACGGATTTAGGACAGTTTACGGATATACGGATGAAGAAGCGGATAAGGCCTTTCCCCAGATGGAAGTAAATGAGGTTTTGCCTATATCAAAGGTTCTTCCCGAGCAGCATTTTACCCAGCCGCCGGCCCGCTATACGGAAGCAAGCCTTATAAAGGATTTGGAAGAAAAGGGAATAGGAAGGCCCAGTACCTATGCCCCTACCATTACAACCATAACGAGCAGGGATTATGTAGCCAAGGAAAAGGGATATTTAATTCCTAAAGAAATGGGCTTTTTAGTCACAGAAATGATGGAAAAATACTTTCCTAAGATTGTAAATGAAAAGTTTACCGCCAACTTGGAAGAACGCCTGGATGATATAGCAAACGGTAACATTGATTGGCGGAAGGTAATTTCAGAATTTTACGGGGATTTTAAAAATGAGCTGAGTATAGCCGAAAAGGACATGAAGGAAGTAGAAATCAAAGACCAGGTCAGCGATGTCAAATGCGAGAAATGCGGCAGCTTCATGGTTATAAAGAGCGGAAGGTACGGTAAATTTCTTGCCTGCCCAAATTACCCGGACTGTAAAAATACAAAACCCTTAAACAAGGATAAGGATCCGGCTGAAGAAACAGATGAATTATGCGAGAAATGCGGCTCAAAAATGCTTATCAGGAAAGGAAAGTTCGGAGAATTTTTGGCTTGTTCCAATTATCCCCAGTGCAAGAATACAAAACCCATCATTAAAACTGTGGATGCCAAATGCCCGCAATGCGGCAACAAGTTATTAATTAAGTATACAAAATCCGGACGTAAGTTCTACGGATGCTCAAATTATCCGTCTTGTAAATTTGTTTCATGGTATGAGCCAACCGGGGAAAAATGTCCGTCTTGCGGAGAAATAATGGTATTGAAAAACAATAAGCCCGTATGTGTAAATAAAAAATGCGAAAAAAGCAATAATAGTCATTAAACTAGGCTTAAAAATATACACATATTTAATAATTAAATGTTGCCAAATAAAATTGGCTATGATATACTACATTTGAATTACGCACAGGTTTGGATCATGCATAGAGTTGTGCCGGAAACGGTCTTTATCATGATATGACAAACCTGGAGGTATAACAAAAGGAGGAAAAATAAATGGCAATTATCAGTATGAAAAAATTACTGGAAGCAGGGGTTCACTTCGGACATCAGACAAGAAGATGGAATCCCAAAATGGCAGAGTACATTTTTACGGAAAGAAACGGAATCTACATTATCGATTTGCAGAAAACAAGCGATAAGGTAGACGAAGCCTACAACTTTATTAAAGAGGTTGTAGCAAACGGAGACGATATATTATTCGTCGGAACAAAAAAACAAGCTCAGGAATCAACAAAATCCGAAGCAATGAGATGCGGCATGCACTATGTTAGCCAGAGATGGCTGGGTGGAATGCTGACAAACTATTCAACAATCAGAAAGAGAATTGAAAGACTCAACGAACTGAAGACTATGGAAGAGGATGGCACTTTTGACCTTCTGACAAAGAAGGAAGTCATCAAGTTGAGAAATGAAGCCGAGAGATTGGAAAAATTCTTAGGCGGAATAAAGAACATGGATAAGCTGCCGGGTGCTTTGTTTGTTGTTGATCCCAAAAAAGAAAAGATAGCTGTCCAGGAAGCAAGAATTCTTGGAATTCCGGTTGTAGCAATCGTAGATACAAACTGTGACCCGGATGAAGTGGATTATGTAATTCCGGGCAATGATGATGCCATAAGGGCAGTGAAACTCTTGACAGCAACCATGGCGGACGCAGTGATTGAAGGAAAACAAGGCGTTCAGATGACAGAAGAAGAGCCTGAAGAAGAAGACATAACGGAAGAAGACCTGGAAAAAGAATTAGATAAAGTAGAAGAAATTCAATTTGAAGAAGAATAAAACAAAAGAAGTAAGGGGTTAGGAATTATTTCCTTACGCCTTATTTTTAAATATGGAGGTTATATTAATGGAAATTACAGCATCAATGGTTAAAGAACTAAGAGATAAAACAAATGCAGGCATGATGGACTGCAAAAAAGCTTTGAATGAAACAAACGGTGACATTGAAAAGGCTATCGTATATTTAAGAGAAAAAGGACTTTTAAAAGCTGCAAAAAAATCCGGCAGAATCGCAGCAGAAGGCCTGACAACAGCCCTTGTTTCGGATGATGAGAAAAAGGGTGTTGTTATCGAGGTAAACTCAGAAACCGACTTTGTTGCCAAAAATGACGAATTCAGGAGCTTTGTTGAAGAAACGGCCAAAGCGGTTCTTGACAATGATCCAAAAGATATTGAAGCTTTGAAAGCTATAGTTCTTAAAGACGGAAAAACCGTTCAGGAAGTATTAACGGAAAAGATAGCAACAATCGGTGAGAATATGTCCCTTAGAAGATTTGCATCAGTAAAGGTTGATAAGGGTCTTGTTGTAAATTATATCCACGGGGGAGGCAAAATTTCCGTGCTCGTGGCTTTGGAATCCGAAGGCGACAAGGAAGCTTTGAAGGTTTTAGGCAAGGATCTGGCAATGCAGGTAGCTGCCATGAATCCTAAATACATTTCAATAGAAGATGTGGATGAAGAATTCCTGGCTCAAGAAAGAGAAATACTTACAGCCCAGGCTTTAAACGAAGGCAAACCCCAAAATGTAGTGGCAAAAATGGTTGAAGGAAGACTTAACAAAGAGCTTAAAGAAATATGTCTTTTAGAGCAGGCTTTTGTTAAGGATGCTGATATGACGGTTAAGAAAGTTATCAGCGATACAGCAAAGAAAATCGGTTCAGATATTAAAGTTGCCGATGTAATCAGATTTGAAACAGGTGAAGGAATAGAGAAAAAATCTGAGAATTTTGCTGATGAAGTTGCAAAACAAATGGGCTTATAATCCTGTACAAGAATGGAGAACCTATGGTTCTCCATTAAAATAAGATAAGGTGGCTTGAAATTGCTTCCGATACATGAAACAGGAGGATAATATGTGCAAATATAAAAGAATTGTATTAAAAATAAGCGGGGAAGCCTTATCCGGCGACAGTGGACACGGTATAAATTCAGAGATTTTAAACAGAATTTCCAATGTTATCAAAAGAATTAACGAAAAGGGCGTAGAAGTAGCAATCGTTGTCGGAGGCGGAAACTTTTGGCGGGGGGCCGATGCCAAGGATATGGACCGAACCACGTCCGATTATATGGGAATGCTTGGAACAATCATAAACGGCCTTGCCTTACAGGATGCATTAGAAAAAGTTGATGTGGAGACCAGGCTTCAAACGGCTATTGAAATGAGACAAATAGCAGAGCCTTACATACGCAGAAGAGCGGTTAGGCATTTGGAAAAGGGAAGGGTTGTAATATTCTCCGGCGGATCGGGAAATCCGTACTTTTCCACTGATACTACTGCTGCATTAAGGGCAGCTGAAATCAATGCAGAGATTATCCTTTTGGCTAAACATGGCGTTGATGGGGTTTACAGCGATGACCCCAATAAAAATCCTGATTCGGTGAAATTCGACGAGCTTAAATACATAGATGTTTTGAACAAGGGTCTGAAGATTATGGACTCAACGGCAACTTCATTGTGCATGGACAATAAAATTCCTATCTTGGTTTTTGGAATAGAAACTCCTGAAAATATTGAAAAGATTGTTTTAGGAGATAATATTGGAACTATTATAAAGGAGGTCTAGTATGTATAAGGAGCTAATTGTAAAATCAGAAGAATCAATGAAAAAATCAATAAAATTTCTAAAAGAGGAGCTTGCTACAATTAGGGCAGGCAAGGCTAATCCGAAATTGCTAGATAAAATTCATGTGAACTACTATGGTACCATGACACCTTTAAACCAGCTTGCCAATATTTCCGTACCAGAGCCAAGAATGCTTCTTATCCAGCCTTGGGACGCTAATGCTTTGAAGGAAATTGAAAAAGCTATATTGACATCAGACTTGGGGATTAATCCCACAAACGACGGAAAGATGATAAGGCTTGTAATTCCCGTTCTTACTGAAGAAAGAAGAAGGGAACTGCTAAAGCTTGTAAAAAAAGAAATAGAGAATTGCAAAATTGCAGTCCGCAACATCAGAAGAGATACAAATGATGAATTAAAGAAAATGGAAAAGCTGGGCGACATATCAAAAGATGACCTGAAAAGGGCAGAAGATGAAATGCAAAAGCTCACCGACAAGTACATAAACATGATAGATGATATCTATAAAGACAAGGAAGTAGAAATTTTAGAGGTATAGATGGACTCTTTGATCGGTTATCCCCTTGAAGAAGCTCTTAATAAATTGGAAAAGTCAAGATTAATCGTAAAGATAGTTAAGGTAAAAGGGTTCAACAAGAGGTTCGGTGAATTGGAAAAGCCCTATGTAATAAGGGAAAACTATAATAAGGATACAGTAACTTTGTATATAACCTATTTTTAAGGTATGGGGACACACCTTCGTGAATGAAGGAATGTCCCCGGATTCGATAGGGACACCCTGAAGGAATGTCCCTGTAATTATAGTGAAGTGTTTTAGAATGTGAGGCATAATATGAATTTTGAAGAAAAAGTACTTGCCGGCAAGATACCTGAACATATTGCAATCATAATGGACGGGAACAGGCGATGGGCTAAGCAAAAAAATCTTCCCACAAAATTTGGGCACAGGGAAGGAGCCTTGAGGGTGACGGATATAGTCAGATGCTGTGGAGATATTGGTGTAAAGTACTTGTCTCTTTATGCTTTTTCCACTGAGAATTGGAAAAGAGAAAAGCAAGAGATAGAATACTTAATGAATCTCTTGGTTGAATTCGTGGTAAAGGAGCTTAACACCCTCCATAAAAACGATGTTAAAATAACAATGATGGGCAACATGGAGGATTTGCCGGATAGGACAAGAAAAGAAGTAGAAAGGGCTATTGAGCTTACAAAGAACAATAAAACCCTTCATCTCAACATTGCCTTAAGCTATGGTTCAAGAAACGAAATAGTAAGGGCGGTAAAGAACATAGTCAAAGATTACGAAAACAAGAAGATTAACATAGATGACATTAATGAGGAAAGTTTTAAAGGATATTTGTTTACTTATAATATGCCGGATCCTGATCTCTTGATACGAACAAGCGGTGAATTGAGATTAAGCAACTTCCTTTTGTATCAGCTTGCATATACGGAGTTTTATTTCACGGAAGTTTTATGGCCTGATTTCAATAAAAATGAATTACTAAAGGCAATTGACAGCTATCAGCAAAGAAAAAGGAGATACGGCAATTAGGCGGTGTACTATGGGACAAAGACTCTTAACCGGATTTGCGGGCGGAGCCTTCATAGGCCTGGTGACATATTTAGGCGGCTCCCTCTATGATTTTGTTTTTTTAGGCATAACCTGTATTGGTATATATGAATTATCAAGAGTATTTTTTGACAAGGCTTTCGATTATGGAGCTTTAGTGAATTATATTTTTGCTATTGCTTTGTTTGTGGAGAAAGTAACGGAAAACAGGCATTTTTTTGATTTTTTCTTCTTCCTGTACATATCCGTCAACTTTCTCATATTTGTATTTAATAAAAAAGTAACAATAAAAAAGGTTTCAGAAATATTATTTATGGGTACATATGTAGTGTTCTTCATGTATCACATGATGCTCATGAATAATACCAAATATGTTTGGCTGGTTTATATAATAGCTTTCGGATCAGACACCTTTGCTTATTTTACCGGAAAATTCTTTGGCAAAAAGAAGCTGTGCCCGGAGGTAAGCCCCAATAAAACCGTGGAAGGGGCTATAGGGGGAATTGTCGGAAGCACCCTTTTATCCCTGATTTATTTCAATTATTTAAGCATAAATAAATATTTTTACATTATAATATTTAGTATAAGCACATCAATATTTTCGATGGCAGGGGACCTTACTGCATCTAAAATTAAAAGGGAATACGGGATCAAGGATTTCGGGAAACTTCTGCCGGGACACGGGGGCATTATGGATAGGTTTGACAGTGTTTTGTTTGTTGCACCTGCAGTATATTATTTTGTTCTGCATTTTCTATAAACGGAGGTTTAATATTGATAACATTAATAGCATCAATTCTGGTTTTTTCGGCTATTGTTCTTGTCCATGAGTACGGGCATTACAAGGCTGCAAAAAGCGTTGGCATAAAAGTATATGAATTTGCCATAGGAATGGGACCCACTTTATTTAAAAAAGAAAAGGGTGGTACCATTTATTCTCTAAGAGCCATACCTATTGGGGGCTTTGTTCAAATGGAAGGGGAAGAGGAGGAGTCAAGGACACCCACAAGCTTTGGAACCAAATCCATAGCTCAAAGGGCCAAGGTTATCGCATCAGGCCCCGTGATGAATTTTGTTCTGGCTCTTTTGATTTTTCTTGTAATAGCCTTTTCATACGGGGTATACGGCAACCATGTGGATTATATCGACGAATCTTCAAATGAATACAAGGCAGGCTTGAGACCTGGAGACAAAATTATTTCCATAAATGGCAACAGGACCTATATATGGGAAGATATATTCTATGAGCTCATATCTCAGGAGAAAGACTCTTACACCTTGAAATATGAAAGAAACGGGCAAATTAAGGAAGCTGTTATTGATAAGCATTTCAGAAAGATAATCGGTGTCACCTCAACCATCGTGAACGGGCAGACAACTACAACCGTATCTCCCACCGACATGACCTCACCGGCCTACAAGGCAGGTATCATGGATGGTGACAAAGTTGTTAAAATTAATGATGTACCAGTGAATACCTGGAATGAGCTGACAAGTCAAATTGAAAAATCAAATAAAACCGTTAAGGTTACCGTAGACAGGGATGGGAAACTTATAGACTTTAATATAGACCTGATTGAACAAGTAAGCTTAAGATTTAATACCCGGCTTGAAAGATCATTCGTTACAGCGGTTGCTTCATCCATGTATAAAACCGTATATTACATTGAACTCATGTTTGTAACCATACAGAAGCTTATAACCGGCCAGTTGGGCAGTGATGCCATAGGGGGACCCGTAATGGTGATATCGATGGTGGGAGAGGCGGCAGAAAGCGGCATCCTGTCACTCCTAAGTCTTGCGGCTTTCATAAGCATCAACTTGGGTTTTATGAATTTGTTACCCATTCCTGCCCTGGATGGAAGCAAACTGGTATTCTTAGCCATCGAGGGAATAAGAGGCAAGGCCTTGCCTGTTGAAAAAGAAGGCTATATACACTTTATAGGTTTTGTCTTTCTGATAGGCCTGATGATCTTTATAACCTATAAGGATATTTTGAGGGTTTTCAGGATATAAGAGGTGACCCCTTGAAGAATGCACCTGTGAGAAGAGGTCGGGTGTAGTAAGAGGAGTAGTTCTATGGATAAAATAACCAGAAGACAAAGCACCAAGGTTATGGTTGGAAATGTTCAAATAGGCGGTAATGCGGATATAAACGTCCAGTCCATGACCAATACCTTTACTAAGGATGTAAAAGCTACTGTTTATCAAATTTTGCAATTGGAAGAAGCAGGCTGTGAAATAATAAGGGTGGCTGTTGCAGATGATGAGGATGCAAATGCCATTAAAGAAATAAAAAAGCAAATACACATACCCCTTGTAGCCGACATCCATTTCGATTACAGGTTAGCTCTTAAAAGTATAGAGAACGGAATCGATAAATTGAGGATAAATCCCGGTAATATCGGAGGCCGCGACAGGGTTAAAAAAGTCGTAGAGAAGGCCAAGGAAAGAAATATTCCAATCAGAATCGGGGTGAATGCAGGAAGTATACACAAGGATATTCTCAAGAAATACGGGGGTCCCAGCTCTGAAGGCATGGTGGAATCGGCCCTGGAGCATGTTAAAATCCTGGAAGACCTTGATTACGACCAGATTGTGATTTCCATGAAGGGGACAGATATCAAGATGACCATTGAGGCTTATAAGTCCATGGCCAGGAAGGTTCCATATCCCCTCCATCTTGGTATCACCCATGCAGGTACCTTCTTTGAAGGGAGTATAAGGTCGGCAATCGGTGTGGGAAGCCTTTTGGCTGAAGGCATAGGGGACACCATCAGGATATCCCTGACTGATGACCCATTGGAAGAAGTAAGGGTTGCAAGGGAGATCTTAAAAAGTCTTAATTTGCGAAATTTCGGAATAAATTACATCACTTGCCCTACATGCGGGAGAACAAGAATCCGGCTTATAGATCTTTCAAAAAAAATTCAGGAAGGCCTGAAGAATGTAAATAAACCAATAACGGTGGCAATAATGGGGTGTGCCGTTAACGGACCCGGGGAAGCAAGGCAGGCGGATATTGGAATTGCAGGAGGCAAGGGAGAAGCCTTGTTGTTTAAAAAGGGTCAAATCATAGGCAAGGTAAAAGAAGAAGATTTGGTTAAAACCTTGCTGGAAGAAATTGAAAAACTTCCCTGAGTTTGACTTTTCGATACTAAGAATGATATAATCTTATAATATACATAAAAGATATCTTTAATTACATTTCGCTATCAAACCATAGTGTTTATCATATTAGTATAAACAAAAGGAGGAAGTTATGGCGATAGGTGTTTTAAATTTAGAAAAGAGGCTGAAAACTAACAGCCGAATAAGCAAGCAACTGCGAAGGCAAGGATACTTGCCGGGAAGTATTTCCAGCAGGGGAAAGGATTCTGTATCGGTTAAAGTCAAGGCTGACGAGCTCAGAAAGGGCTTGGCCACTTACGGAAGGAACGCATTGTTTAAAGTATCCCTGGATGGCAGGGAAACCACCGTTATTGCAAAGGATATCCAGATTTCACCGGTCAAAGGAGCCATGCTCCATGTTGACTTTCAAGAAGTATCCTTGAATGAAGAAATCAAGGTAGCCCTGTCTATAGCCCTTAAAGGAGTCGATGTTCTGGAATATAAAGGATTGATTCCCTTGAGACAAATCGATGTGATTACCGTGAAAGGACTGCCTCAGGATATACCTGATGACATAGTTGTTGATGTTTCTGATATTGACAAGGTACACAACATATGCTTAAAGGATGTGGTCTTTCCAAAAGGAATTGTACCGGAGGGGGACCCGGACCAGGTATTGATTTCAATTATTGAAGCCAAGAGACCAGGCACTGATGATGAGGAAGAAGCAGGGGAAACCGGCGAAGAACCTGAAACTACGGAAAAGCAAGCTGAAGAATAAGATGTTTAATAAAGAAGCTGTCTTAAACATTGGTTTAAGACAGCTTCCTTATTTAATGATCAAAGAAATCATCAGGCAGCCAAGCCTGGTTATCATCAAGTTCCAATTCAAATATCCTGCTTGAATTCTCGGGATGTTTTGACTGGTGATGTTTAAAGAGGATTTTTCCCTCATTTATAATGCCTAATATTTCTATTTTACCTGACCTGTGGCTCATGCAGTACTTGAAGCTTTTAGGCATACCGCTTAAATTGCATTTTGCTTCATCAATTATCTTGCATGCCCTCTTCAAGGGAACCTGGAACTGGTTTTTAACCCCTGAAACCGGCCTGCACTGGAATACATAGTAAGGAACTACACCCATTGCCACAAGGCCCTTCATTAGTTTTTCAAGGATTTTTGAGTCATCATTGACACCTTTTAATAGAACCGTTTGATTTCGAACTACAAGCCCTCTCTTTCTCATTTCACTCACTGCTTTTTTCGATTCCTCGGTTATTTCATTGGGGTGGTTGAAATGGGTTACTATATAAATTTGTTTTATTTTGTTGTAATGGTCCAGTATATCCAAAAATTCAGCATCACTGTATATTCTTACGGGGAAAACCACCGGAACCCTTGTACCGAAACGAATATAAACAAGGTGGTCTATTTTGCTTAACTCTTTTAAATAGTTTTCAATTTTTTTATTACTGTTCAAAAATGCGTCTCCGCCTGAAATCAGGACATTGGTCATCTCTTCGTGGTTTTTGATATAGCTTATTATATTGTCAAAATTCTTATTAACCTCATCATCATTTTGTCCCACAAGTCTTTTCCTGAAACAATGCCTGCAATACATAGCGCAAGAGCTTGTAGATAAAAGCATCCCGGTTTCCTTATATTTATGCTGAAGGCCCACCAGGACCGTATTATCAGCTTCTCCGCTGGTATCAAAGCTGCCGCTCATATCGGTTTCATAGATGGAAGGTATGCAAAGTTTTTTGATGGGGTCGTCAGGGTCATCTTTATTAATCAGGGACAAGTAATATCTTGGAACAGACATTGGATATCTTTCTATTATTTGTTTTAATTTTTCGATTTCATCTTCGGATAATTTCAGATTTAAAGCTTCAATAATTTCTTCCGCAGTAGTTAAATTCATGGATAATTCTTTTCTCCAATCCATATGCTCATCTCCTCTTAATGATTATTTTTAAACCTTCTTCTTAACACATAAAAAACAATATTTAACGCATCTGAGATATATTAAAATTTATATGAAGAAAATAAAGGGTTTTCTTAAGAATAAATTTAAGATCAAGGGTGAATTGTTTTAAGTTGGGATTAAAAAAGATGATATATATAATACCATAATAAAAGAAATTAGTAAAGCGATTTCATAACATTTTTCGAAATTTTTACGAATCGTAATTATACGAAACGTCATAATGTAAAAATGTTTGTTAAATAATGTTTCGTATTGTATTTAAATTTTTTCTTTGATATACTGTCTTGGAGAACAAAAAGGAGAGGCTTATGTTTTTTAAAAAATTATTTAAGGATAAGGGACTTAATGAATTAGTTTTGGACAAGATTGAGGTCATAAGTAATAAAAACACTGTCGCCTTTCACTTATCATGCCAGGAGATTATTGACTTTAAAAGCTTGGAGGATCTTGAGAAGGAAATTAAAGACCACTATAACAAGGCTGTGGATGTTGAGATCCATGTTACATACGATTTAAAGGACCTGGAAAGTCAGAACCTTGTCGAAAAATTAAAAGAAAATATTTATTACATAATGGGAAAAGCTTCAACCATACTGGCAAAAGCAAGAGACAACATAAAAATTGAGTTTGAAGATGACTCATTCATAATTATCGTAAACAATATCCTCCTGTTCAAGGAACTTTCGGACAAGAAGATAGAAAGAAAACTGTTGAAAATCATGGAGGATTACAAATTAACCTATAAAATACATACTATTCTTCAAGAAGCAAAAGAAGAGGCAGATGTTAAAGCACAAAGGATTTTGCAGGAGGAACTGCAAAAGAGTCTGGAAATTATCAAGAATAATAATTCTTCCACTAAAAAACCTTCCACCGATTCTCAAAAATTTAATGGCCGGAGATCAAGAAAAAGAATTGATTTTGATGCCTTGCCTTTTTCCTCAATTTCCGAATTAACAAGTGATTCAGGCCTTGTCAAAATCAAGGGCAGGATTATAAACGCAGAAAAAAGAGAGTTAAAGACCGGCAGCTTTCTCTTGTCAATCGGTCTTACCGATGCCACGGATTCAATAACCTGCAAGTTCTTTTGCCCGAAAGATTTTGCTGATGAGGGAATAAAAAGAGGTAAGTACCTTCAAATAGTCGGGAAAGTGGAATACGATGATTATGAAAAAGAAATAACGGTAAAGGTCCAGGACCTTCAGGAAACAAGTGAAGAAATCAAAAGGATGGACCTGGCGAAAGAAAAAAGGGTTGAGCTTCATCTCCATACCGGTATGAGCGCCATGGACGGCATAAACAGTTTCAAGGAATATGCAGAAAAGGCAAAGCTTTGGGGCCATAAGGCACTGGCCATAACCGACCACGGGGTCGTGCAAGGCTATCCTGAAGCCATGGATTGTTCAGATGAAAGCTTTAAAGTAATATACGGCATGGAAGGATACCTTATTAACGACCTGGTCGATATCGTGGACAACTGCGATAATATTACCTTAACTTCAGACTTTGTGGTATTTGATATAGAAACAACAGGTTTGAATCCAAAAACCGACCATATAATCGAAATAGGAGCCGTTAAAATTTCAAACAGGAAAATTGTTGACAGCTTCTCTACATTTGTCCATACAGACAAAAAACTTCCCTCGCGGATAATCGAATTAACATCTATAACTGACGACATGCTAGAGGGACAACCCGAAATTAACGAAGCCTTGCAGGCATTTTTAAATTTTGCTAAAAACAGTGTATTGGTAGCCCACAATGCAAAATTTGACCTTGGTTTTATCAGGGAAAAGATGAGAGAGCTTAAGATCGAGGATTTTGAAATATCAAGCCTTGATACCTTAGAGCTGTCAAAAGCTTTGATAAAGGATGTCAAAAACCATAAGCTTTCAACCCTTGTTAAAAAACTAAACATAAATCTTCTAAATCACCATAGAGCAGTGGATGATGCAAATGCAGCTGCCCAGCTATTTTTGATATTACTCGGCAAGTTGGAAGAAAGGGAAATATTTGATATCTCAAGATTAAATGATATTCTTAAGGAAGATATTGATATTGTCAAGCAGCCCTCCTACCATATAAACATCCTGGTAAAAAACCTAACCGGGCTTAAAAACCTGTATAAAATGGTGTCTGATTCACACCTGAAAAATTTTTATAAAAAACCGAGGCTTTTAAAATCAATTTTAAGCAAGTACAGGGATGGTTTGATACTGGGAACAGCCTGCGAGGCGGGTGAGCTCTACAGGGCCCTTTTAGAGGGCTATGACAGGGAAAAAATAGATGAGATAGTGGAATTTTATGATTTTCTGGAGATCCAGCCCCTGGATAACAACATGTTTTTAGTTAATAACGAGAGAGTGAAAAATGTTGAAGATCTTAAGGAAATCAACAAGAAAATCATAGATTTGGGTGAAAAGGCAGGTAAAATGATTGTTGCTACGGGGGATGTCCACTTCCTGAAGCCGGAAGATGAAATTTTCAGAAGAATACTCATGTCGGGACAAGGGTATGAAGATGCGGAAGAGCAGGCCCCCCTATATTTTAAAACAACCGACGAAATGTTGGAAGAATTTTCATATTTAGGGGAAGAAAAAGCTTATGAAGTAGTAGTAAAAAACACAAATTTGCTGGCTGATATGATAGAACCCATACTTCCCATTCCAAAGGGGACCTTTCCACCCATTATTGAAGGATCTGATTTGGAACTGAGAAATATATGTTTTGAAAAGGCAAGATCCATTTATGGAGAAAACCTGCCTGAATTGGTTGAAAACAGGCTTAACAGGGAGCTTAACTCAATTATTGGCAACGGGTATTCCGTAATGTACATGATTGCCCAAAAATTGGTGAAGAAATCAAATGAAGACGGGTACTTAGTGGGTTCGAGGGGATCTGTCGGCTCATCCTTCGCTGCAACCATGGCAGGGATAACTGAAGTAAACCCCTTAGTGCCCCACTATGTATGTCCCGGCTGTAAGCATTCGGAATTCTTTGTGGACGGATCTTACGGCTCAGGTTTTGATTTGCCGGACAAGGACTGTCCTGTTTGCGGCAAGCCTTTAAGAAAGGACGGTCATGATATACCTTTTGAAGTCTTCTTAGGCTTCGAAGGGGACAAGGAGCCCGATATAGACTTGAATTTCGCCGGGGAGGAGCAGGGAGTCTGCATGAAATATGCCGAAGAGCTCTTTGGGGAAGGAAAAGTGTTCAGGGCCGGCACCATAAGCACCATAGCAGATAAAACCGCCTATGGTTTTGTTAAAAACTATTTTGAAGAAAGGGGCATAACAAAAAGAAAGGCAGAAATTGAAAGACTGGTGCAAGGGTGCCTTGGAGTCAAGCGGACCTCAGGCCAGCATCCGGGCGGCATCATGATTGTTCCAAGAAATAAGGACATACATGATTTCACCCCTGTCCAATATCCCGCAAACAATGAAAATGCAGGCACCATAACCACCCACTTTGATTACCATTCAATTTCCGGAAGAATCCTGAAGCTTGATCTCCTGGGGCATGATACTCCAAGTATCATACGCATGCTGGAAGATTTGACGGGTGTTGACAAGGAGACCATTCCAATGGACGATCCGGCTACAATGAGTATATTTACCAGTCCTGAAGCCTTGGGTGTAAGCCTGGATGAAATAAACTGCTCTACCGGGACCCTGGCAATACCGGAATTCGGAACTCCCTTCGTAAGACAGATGATCTTGGACACAAAGCCGAAATCTTTTTCAGATTTGGTCAGAATAAGCGGGCTTTCTCACGGGACCGATGTATGGGTCAATAATGCCCAAGAAATAATAAGGCAGGGATATGCGGAAATCGGCGAAGTCATTTCCACCCGTGACGACATAATGACCTACCTGATCCAAATGGGGGTAGATAAAAAAACGGCCTTTGATATAATGGAAAGAGTTCGTAAGGGTAAGGGGCTGCGGAAAGAAGACGAGGAGGCCATGAAGGCACAGAAGGTTCCCCAGTGGTACATAGATTCCTGCAACAGGATAAAGTACATGTTCCCTAAAGCCCATGCTGTTGCTTACGTTACCATGTCTGTAAAAATAGCCTACTTTAAGGTCCATTACCCGGAAGCCTTTTACGCTGCTTATTTTACAACCAAGGTTGACGATTTTGACGCGGATATAGTAACAAAAGGACAAAACCATATACTGAGCACCATACGTGCCCTTGAAGAAAAGGGAAACGACAAAACTGCAAAAGAAAAGAATTTGCAGACGGTTCTTGAAGTTGCTTACGAAATGTACAAGCGGGGCTTTAAGTTTACGAGGGTTGATTTATATGAATCCGACGACAGGAAATTTTTGCTTAGGGAAGATGGAATTCTGCCTCCTCTCATGGGGCTTCCCGGCCTTGGAGCAAATGCTGCCGCAAGCATCAAGGCGGAACGGGAAATCGGAAAATTTATTTCCATTGAAGATATAGTAAAAAGGACCAAGGTATCTAAAACTGTTATTGAGGTTTTAGAAAGACACGGCTGTCTGAAAGACATGGATGAAACAAATCAAATATCGATTTTTAACGTTTAAGTTTATTGGAACCAGGTTGGATTAAAAAAATATTTGATTTATTTAAAAAATTGTGTTATACTAATAAAAAGATGAATTTTGACGGAAAGAGTGGGTGACCCCACTCTTTCTACATGTATGACTCGGGCTTAAAGCGTTAAAAATATATTTATAAGCATGAAGGAGAGAGAATATATATGAACAAGAAAAACATCTTGTCTTCTGTTCGGAAAATGGCTGAGGATATACTTAAGACCACGGATATGGAACTGATTGATGTTGAATATGTGAAAGAGGGACCCTTTAAATATTTAAGAATCTACATAGATAAGCCGGGAGGGGTAAGTGTGGATGATATGGCTGATGTGAGCAGGGTTCTCAGTAAAAAACTTGACGAAGCAGACCCCATAGAAGAACAGTACTTTTTGGAAGTATCTTCACCGGGGCTTGAAAGACCCTTTAAGAGGGAAGAGGACTATATAAGAAATATAGGAAACTTAGTTGAAGCCAAGTTTTACAAGCCTCTTGAGGGTAAAAAGTCAATGGTTGGTGTATTGAAGGAAAAAAGAGAAAACAGTATAGTTATTGAAGCAGGAGAAGAAAGCTTGCTTATTGAGCTTAAAGATATATCAAAGATTAATAGAGTGATTGAGGATTTTTAGTGGAGGGGTTTAAATGAACAAGGATATTTTGAATGCGTTAAAAGAGCTTGAAAAAGAGAAGGGCATTGACCAGGATGTTGTTTTGGAAGCCATAAGAACCGCATTGGAAACAGGATACAAGAAAAATTTCGGCAAGGCTACGAATTTCAGTGTTGAAATAGATAAGGAAAATGGGGAATACAAGCTTTACCAGTCCAAGACCGTTGTGGAAAGCGTAGAAAACAATAATTTGGAAATTTCTTTGGAGGAAGCAAGGACGATAGATCCAAAATATGAATTAGGGGATATCGTAAAAATTGAAATAAAGCCCAAGAAGGATTTCGGCCGCATAGCGGCTCAAACAGCAAGGCAGGTGATACTGCAAAAGATCCGGGAGGCTGAAAGGGAATCGATTTACAATGAATTCTACGGAAGAGAATCGGATATACTGACAGGTATCGTACAAAGAGAAAATAAGGGAAATATATTTGTTGACCTGGGAAAAATCGAGGGTATATTATCAGTAAACGAGCAAATACCCGGGGAGGTATATAAGCCCGGAGGCAGGATAAAAACCGTTATTTTGGAAGTTAAAAACACCAGCAAGGGTGCCAATATCCTTTTGTCCAGAAGTCATCCCAACCTGGTTAAGAGATTGTTTGAGCTTGAAGTGCCTGAAATTCATGACGGCATTATTGAAATATACTCAATTGCAAGGGAAGCAGGCTCAAGGACAAAAATTGCCGTCTTTTCTCACGACCCCAATGTTGAGCCCATAGGCTCCTGTGTAGGCAACAAGGGCACCAGGGTTAAAAATATTATTGATGAACTGAATCAGGAAAAAATTGATATCATAGTTTATGAAAAAGATCCCGAAAAATTCATAGCCAACAGCTTAGGGCCAGCCAAGATTATCAAGGTTACGGCCAATGAAAAAGAAAAAACGGCAGTAGCCGTTGTTCCTGACAATCAGCTGTCTCTGGCCATTGGAAAGGAAGGACAAAATGTTAGACTTGCCGCCAAGCTTACGGGATGGAAGATTGATATAATAAGCGAATCTCAACTGAACCAGCAAAAAGGGGAGGAAGTATGAAAAAGAGAAAGATTCCTATGAGAAAATGCATCGGTTGTATGGAGCACTTTCCAAAGAAAGAATTGTGCAGGATCGTAAAAACCAAGGAAAATGAAATTTTTTTCGATTCAACGGGAAAGAAGAACGGCCGGGGAACCTACATATGCAAAAATGTTGAATGCCTGAATAAAGCAATAAAATCAAAGGCTTTGTCAAAAGCATTAGAAACAGATATACCGGAAGAGGTGTTGGAAGCTCTGAGGGAAGAGATAGGGAAAAATGAATAAAATATATTCAATGCTTGGTCTGGCAAGGAAGGGTGGAAAAATTTCCATAGGTTTCGATCTTACAAAATCGGATGTTGAGAATAACAAAAGTTTTTTAGTTGTAATCGCAGGGGATGCGTCCGAAAAAACTAAGAAAAACATTAAATTCATTTGTGACAGGTACAGGTGCCCATATATAGAGTATGGGGAAAAAGAAAATTTGGGAAAAAGTCTGGGGAAAAATCCAGTGAGCGTTCTGTCGGTTACCGACAAGAACATAGCATCGTATTTAATAAATAATGTATAAACCGGAGGTGGTTGCATGAGAATATATGAACTTGCAAAAGAATTGGAAATGAACAGCAAAGAACTGGCCCAACTGGTGGAAAAGGAATTGGGAATTAAAGTTAAAAACCACATGAGTTCTCTGACGGATTTAGAGGTTCTAAGATTCAAAAAAGCTTTAAATACTTTAAATAACAGCAAAAAAACAAAGGTAGTCAAGAGCAGCAAAAATGTCATTATTGATGATGAGCCCTTGATTGATGAAAAAATAGATTTAAACCAGGCAAAACTGAAAAAGGTTGACAAGAAATTATTGTCACCCGTTAAAAAGCATGGGCCGGCAAAGAAAGTACCGCCGAAAACATTAATTGAAGAAGACAAGAAGGATACCAAGAAGGAAGTCAAGAAAGGCTTCAGCAAGGATAAGCAAAAACAAAATAAGCCCCAGCAGCCAAGCCGTCCTGAGCCAAAACAACACAAAACCAAAACAATAAGCATGGAGGACTCCATCGTTGTAAGAGAATTTGCCGACAAATTAGGGGTACCCATTAATGTGGTTATGTCAAAATTGATCATGCTTGGAGTTATGGCCAACATGAACCAGGAGATTGACTTTGACACAGCATCCCTGATAGCTGAAGAATTAGGGGCAAAGGTAAACAAGATTGAAGTTGTTGACGAACTGCAAAACTTAGAGGAATCCCTCTTTAAGGACGATGTGGATGATGAAGGGTCCCTGGAGCCAAGACCGCCAATTGTAACCGTAATGGGGCATGTAGACCACGGAAAGACTTCTCTGTTGGATGCAATCAGGCACACATCGGTTACAGAGCAGGAGGCGGGAGGAATTACCCAGCATATAGGAGCTTCCCAGGTTGAGATAAACGGTAAGAAAATAACCTTTTTGGATACACCGGGCCATGAAGCATTTACGGCAATGAGGGCCAGGGGAGCCAAGGTTACTGATATAGCCGTAATTGTAGTAGCGGCAGATGACGGAGTTATGCCCCAGACCATTGAAGCAATAAACCATTCAAAGGCTGCAGGTGTTCCCATTATTGTAGCAGTTAATAAAATCGATAAACCTACCGCAAACCCGGATAAGGT
>Ga0255341_1002006_pt1 | contig 27009 bp, 11 predicted proteins | sample wastewater_treat_8_FD_192418 | JGI IMG/M metagenome (GOLD analysis project Ga0255341, IMG submission 192418) | Wastewater microbial communities from Lulu Island WWTP, Vancouver, Canada - plant12 | ecosystem: Engineered > WWTP > Wastewater > Unclassified | place: Canada: Vancouver, British...
AATATCTACTTTTTTAGTAAGTTCAATTATAGGTGGAGTATTATCTAAAACTCTAACTATAACAGGAACTTCCTGTGATTTAACTCTATTAGAAGATTTATAGATGATGTTGTACTCACCTACATGTGTAGTATCAACTTCACCTTCAACTTCGCAAACATATTTATTATCTTCATCTGATATAAACTTATCGTATTTGAGAGTTCTTGATTCGTCAATATAGGCAAATTTATCAAAGGTCTCATTTACGTTTAAGTCTATATAGTAATTTTCATTTTCTTGTGTTAGATTTAACTCAATATGTGGATTGAATGCTAAATCATAAAGATAATTTCTTAAAAGGAAGCAGCTAATACTAGAAAGTACAACTATAGATATAATAACAACAAACATAATTTTTGGCACAGGACTTGGTTTAACTTCACCAAAAATAATGTCAGCCTGGCCTTTATATCGCCATTTCATTACTTTACTCATATTAGCTTAATCTTCCTTTCAAAAAATCATAATAATTCCTCTTTCTTTTTACTGTTCTGGTTCATTTGTTTCTTCAGTAGTACCACCAGTTACAATAATATTTTGTATACAAGTGTAACCGTCTGTAGTACTCCAATTTATAGTATATGTACCAGCTTCGGAAATAGAATCTGTAATGAATGCGCCCGAAACAGCATAAATAGTACCTTCACCATTATAGTGAATATTGTTCATGGCATTTATTACAAAATCATCAGTATTACTGTCAAGTGACCAAGTAAAATCATCTGCAGTCATTTCAATAACTACAGGTTCTTCTACAACTTCGTCTTCTTCCTTTTTAGGAAGTGGTTTTCCGTTAAGAATGCAATTTAATTCTAATTCCATTTCTGCAATACGTTCTTTCTGAGCTTCTGCAACTGCATCATACTCATCCATAACAGTTAATGGAAGAATTACTGCACTTGAATTACCAGCTTTATCAACAGCTGTGTAAATAACTTCATAAGTCTTCGTACCAGATCCGTTTTCTAGATCAATCTCATGACCAGTATTTTCTTGTCTAATATTTTCAGGTTGATCGTAATCATCTGTTACTTCTAAAACATATTCATCTGCATTAAAGTCTAATGTACCTAAAGATTCCTCAGTATTATGAGTTCCTCTAACAAGTACAATTGGATCATATTCTCCACCTTCATTCAAAGTAGAATTAAGTTTAATTGCTGGTGCTGTAAGATCTTTTACATGAACAAGTACTTGTATCTCTTGACTTTGCATTTTATTTTGAGATTTATATGTTAATGTATAGTCACCAATAGCAGTTGTATTAACACTACCAGAAATTGAGTAAGCGTACTCAGTATTATTTGGATCCATAAACTCTGCGTATTTTAATGTATTGTTCTCGTCAATATAATTTTCTGGATGAAAATCATACTTGTACGGAATATTCAAAAAATAACCATTTTCATTTTGATTTGTGTATAACACTAATTGTGGATTGTACGCTATATCATAAAGATAGTCTCTTAAAATAAAGCAGGCTCCGCATATTGTAATTATACCCAAAACTGAGAAAATAGCAATAATTTTTGGTAATGGGCTGTTTACTTTAGCACCAAAAGACATATCTGATTTGCCTTTATAATACCATTCTTGTATTTCACTCATACGACGCCTCTTCCTTTCAAGAATATTAGTGCAATTAAACCAATGTCTATTGCTAATACCACAATATCAAGAATTGTGTTAATCAATCCACCTGTTGTGCATGTCACTATAAAATGACATTTATACCAACAATGTCCTCCTAATGGTAATGGCCATAAAAGCGGTACACCGCCGTCTGCGAAGAAATCCTCCAGACAGTGGAATAAATAGCCAAAACCTATACATAAACCTAAGATTTTTAAGTGTGTATAATCTAAAGTAAATGTATAAATCAATACAAGAACTGGAAGTATATAACTGATTAGTTTAGGTAGTTTGAAAAATTTTACTAAACGATATAAAATCATATCACTACCACAAAGAACTGCCATAAATAGAATAAACATGAAGAATAGAAGTGCAACGTTTTCTTGTAAAAATACTCCTAACGTTTGTTCTTTAATTCCTCCAAAGATTGTTGATTCACCAGTAGGCATTCCAAACCAGAATAAACATATAATTCCTGCACTTGCAAATAATGTATGCCAAAAATATCTATGAGGAGTCATCGGCATTCTTTCTCGTTTTGTATGAACTAATGTCCATATAATAGAACTCGTTGATTGCATAAAGATAGTTACAATACTTCCCATAAAACCTAAAGTAGATCCAGCAGAACTTGAACAGTTATCCAAGTCTGGAAGTAAAGCACCACCAACAAGTACTGTTATTCCCACAATAAAGAATAGGATGTTATCTTTCAATAGCCATATAGTTTGTTCGAAGACATTTATAGGAATTAGCAAACAGATGCAAAGAAGCATAACACTCAAGAGTGCGTGCGTCTTTCCCATCCAACCATATACGTTGGAATTCACTATAAATTTTTTCATTTTTTAATTTTCCCTTCGATTTCTTGTTTGAACTGTATAATATCTTGATTATTCCAAAGTACTATATAATTCAAATTATTCTTAATTGCGCTATTATGTTTTAATAAATCACTATTTGACCAAACTTTAACTGCAGCTTTATATTGTTTATGTCCTAATTTGGCTTTTTCTTGCCATTTACATAATTTAGCGACATCGTTTGGATTATTTTTATTAAACCAATGGAAACCATGCATCCAGTATAAATTAAGTTCAATAAACATATCCAATGATTTTATATAAAAATCACACATATATGGATATCTACTATCAGATGAATAATTTCTAAATACATCTTGTTTATCAAATATAGTTATCAACCATTCATAAAAATTATTTTCAGGGTTAGAAGTACTTAATGTACCATTTTGTCGCTTAATTTCTCTTACTTTATGATAAAATTTATCTTTTTCTGTTTGAGATCTATTTAACATATACTCTTTAGTAGATTTACTAATTTTATTACGTACTTCTTGTGATTTAGCTGGTTCTTCTACTCCATATTTTTCTAAATTATTTTTATGTCTAGTTTTAATCATTTTTTCTGATATACTTTTACATTTCTGACAATTATCTACACCATAATGTTTTATTAAGGTTTGTTTCATTTTATTTTTAACTATATCTGATTGATTTGAACTTTCAACTCCATATCTTTTCAAGCATGTAGATTTAATTTTATCTTGTGTAGTTTTATCTAATTGTGCATGACTATTACAACAATGATCTTGATAACCTTTAGCTAAACCATAAAAAGGTGTTTCATTATTGCATGTATCTAACTTGCATATTCCTTCATTATCAGTTCTTATATATAAATCGTAATATTGTTTAGCTGATAAATTATGTTTATGTAAATGAGATCCCATACCTCTAGAAGTTGTTGTAGCAAAGCCACATATTGCACAGATCATTTCTACACCTCCATTGTTCTAATTTCCTTTCTTATTGAATTTTCAAAATAGATGGTGGCCGCATATCTCTATACGACCACCATAACTTATTTGTTACTGTCTACCACCACTAGTGGTATCTTCGCCATAAATGTTTCTAACAATACGACGATCTTGATTCATCGCATCCATCTTAGTCTCATCTGCAGCATAATCAGCCTTTGTAGCATCTGTACCATGACTAATAGACTTAGTACGTTCTTCAATAATATTGTTCATATTATTTCTTTTGCTTTCAGCCTGTCTAGCTTCTACACTAGTTACTGCTTCACGACCACCAATAACTGCACTCATATCAACTTGAGGTTGTGTGCTTGCAGTAGGTCTTGCAGGAGCAGCTGTTCTAGCTCCACCAGGTTTAGCTGGTGTAGGCATTTCAACATTGAGGCTTTCAACTGCATTAGGTCTATTACCTCTAGAAGGTTGTGCCTGAGGTTGCTGTACAGGATTAGTGTACATATTTGGCTTAGCTGGCTGAGGCTGTGCCTGTGGTTGTTTAATGTTAAGCTTAACATTTTGACCACCAGATGGAGTTCTTTCACGATTGTTAATTGCACTCTGAAGTTGCTCTTGTACAGTAGCTTTACTAATAACTCTACCAGCATCAGCTTTAGCGTCTTTATACTGACCCTTAACTTCCTGTTTTTGAGCCTTATGATTTGCGTTCTGTCTTTCAACTTCTTCATTATATGCCTTCATAGCTGCAACATACTCTTGCTGAGTTTGTGCATTCTGTACCTCATTGTAAAGATGTTCTCTAATTCTTGCATCATCAGAATGTCTATCTTTATCATAATGTTGAGATACTTTATCAACAATCTCTCTAACCTGTTCTTTAGCTTTGTTAGTGTCCATAACATCTTCGCCATGTTGTAACTGATCTAACTGAAGCATAGCTGCTGCTTGTGCTTCTGCAGCTTCCTTATTGAGAGTCTGCTTAGAGTCACGACCAATCTTACCTTGTAATGTAGTATTATTAACTTCATTAGACATAGCTGCAATAGATGCATTGAGAGTCTTTTCAAGTTCATCTCTATGATTATTGAGAGCTTCTTTCTTTGTAGCATTCTCAAGTTTCTCATTAAAGTCTTTACCTTGAGCTGCATCATAGTTAAGACCTTTAGCTGCCATAGCTTCTTTCTGAGCACGTAACTTAATAGCCTCTTCAACTTTCTTCTTTTCTTCCATGATTTGTGTACGTTTAGCACCAATCTTTTGTTTATACGCAGCTAAACGAGCAGCATCATCTGTGGACAGAGACTGTTTAGATTCACCTTCTTTAAGCTTAGCATTAATCTTATCGAGTTCTTTCTGTTGATTAACAAGATCCTGATAATCTCCATTATTTTCAAGCTCTTCAAGTTCATCTTTATGTGCACGACGGTCTGCAATCATTCTTCTTTCTTCTTCAGAAAGTTTATTTTCATCGTAGATTGTCTCACCATTTTCGTCTGTTCCGAGTTTAGTTTCGTTTTCAATGGTCTTAGCATCAGCTGCAATAGCCTTTGCCTTATGATCAGCTTCTTCTTTAACTTCATCAAGTTTTCTAACAACTGCTGCTTCAGCTTCTTCACGAAGAGCTTTAGCTGACTGGGCTTTATTCTGCTGACGCTCTTTATTAAGTTTAGTATGCATGCCAATAAGACCTTCATGCTCATTACCTTCTGCAAATACTGCATTAGATCCAGTATGCATAAGTTTAGAAAGTGCATTACCACCACGCTTTTCAGTAATAGCATTACCATCAGCATCATAACCAACAACTTTCTCAGAAGAGTCATATTTGCTTACACCATCACGAACTTTACCCTTAGCCCAGTTCTTAGCAGCTCTTCTACCATCAACAAGTGCTGGAGAGATCTTTCTTTCAGTTCTTTCCATAATTTGTTTGATCTTCTGTGCAATAACTGGATTGAGATAAAGTAATAATGCGAGTAATGCAAATACTGCAATCAACGACATAATATTTGGTGCAAACATTGCAGATACTGTATAAATGATAAGGTCAAAGATAATCGAATATACAGTAATCTCTAAGAAAGATACTAATAACATACCAAGAATAGCTTTACCAGTCTCAACTAATTTCTTATTTGATGTAAGAATTAAAGGACCAGCAAGAATCATACCTAGTAATGATATAAATAACTGAATCTTAGCAATGATTACATTAAGTGCGTACTTAAATAGCACGACTGCCATCATAATAAGAACTATTGCAAATAGCAATAGACATAAGAATCTTGGACCACCACCAGGATGAGCAAAAGATCCAACTACACCAACAATTCTTTCAGATACATCTGCATTACTTGAATTAGCATTATATTGAACCTGAAGATATGTCATTATAGATGACAATTTATTGTGAATTGATTGTGTATCTGTAGACGGCATTGTTTTGTTTTTGCTAGTTTTCTGTACAGCGCTAGAATCAGCAAACCAATAATAATAACCTAAGTTGTTATTAAAATCATCGTGCATACTAGCTGAACTTACACCAGACAAATAACTAGCAGCATTCGTTCCATTTGGATCTCCAAATTTATCGAATTTAAGGTCATCAACACTAGATACATCAAACTGTGAACATAACTGTAAGTCAATAAACGCTTTATTGACTAATGCCATTTCACACATTTGTATAATTTCTGTTTCATTTTCGGCGTCAGTAATGTCAATAACAAATGCATCACCATCACCGCCAGTATTTAACGACTGTGCAACTGAATACATAACTTTACTTGCAACTGTTGAAATAGAAGATCCAAGTGAAGAAATTCTACCAGTTAAACACATACCAATTATAATTAAACCAAGAGCAATTGTACCAATAATTTCCCAAATACCTTGAGTCTTATCTCTACCTCTAACCCATCTTACTGCAAACGCCGCAAGAGTAAAGATCAAAATTATGATACAAAAACCTGTAAATGCCGATAATTTAAGATGATCTCCATCCCAGATAAAGTTCTTTGTCATAGCGTCATTAAGGTCATCTAAGTGTAAGATGTCCATAATTAAATCCATACTTATATTTTTAGCTCTTACAATAAGACCAATAAGTAAAGTAGCAACCCATGCAAAGAATTTAACTACTGTATATAATGCTGCACTTAACCATCTACCAGAACCAGTAATAGTATGTGCATTAGCATAAAGTCTTAAAGATGTAGTAGTTCCATCATTTACCTGTTCTGCAGTAGGTACATTAGCAAACCAATCTGATGAAACACCTGTTCCCCAATAGTCAGTTGCACTAACTGTAGCTGATGCACCATAACTTGGGTTATCATCAGTAGCAGATGTTCCATCTTCTGCATAGTAACCTTCCCATCCTTCTTCGTATTCATCATCGTCATCATAAATACAATCGTAAGGGAATTCACCATGGTAATATGTTAATCCTCTAGTTGTACCATACATAACATCTAAACTGACTTTATTTATTGTCGCAGTATCAGAGTTAAATGGATATGTATCATCTGAAGATGCATTTAAGCTGTTTTCATAACCACTAAAATTTTCATCAGTAGTATGGAAACTTACATTTGCATATGCGGCTTTAACTGCAAAAAGGACACCAATTAGTATAAGAACTGCTAATGATATAATTGGCAAAAGATTATTGCTAAGTCGTTTTGCTTTATTCATTTACTAATTTCCTCCTTTATCCAGCATTTTCTCCAGATTGATAATAGTTCCATTCTTCTAATGAAACACATCTTAAGAAACTATGCATACTTGTTGCATCATAGTTACAAACATACGAAATTTTCTCACCATCTTCATAAGTTACTTCAATATAAACTTGATATTCAGTAGAACTATCAAGAATTTCTTCGGTAAGAATTTTACCATGTTCTTTTTCATCAACTGAAGTTCTTCCATTCAATTTAGATATCATGCTCTGCTTATCTGCAGATTGTTCGTTTGTTAATCTTTCAATATGAGTAATTTCAACATCACCAATTGAAAGTGATTTTTCAGAGACTTCAGTAGACTCTTCGGGTTCTGTTTCATCCTCCCGATCTTTTACCTCATTTGTAGCATAGTTATGCTCAGACGTTGGTTCTGTTTCATCTACCTTCGGTCTTGTATGAAAAATCGCAATAACGATCATTGCAATTAAAAAGATTGAGAGAATAACCGATAAGATTATAATTTTCTTTTTATTATCCATATCATATTCTCCTCTTAGAATACATCAGTAAATACATCAGTAATATAGCAAATTCTGTTGATAGAATATGCACCATTTGAGTGCGCACCAGAATTTAATAATGCTGCTATATCTGTGTCATAAATTCCAAAATTACCACTACCATCTAAAGGTCCTTCATATCCACCAGATAAACCTTTTGCGGAGTCAATAACATACCAATATCCAGTGTCTTCATCATATTTAGTAATTAAAATTGCATGATGACCGGTTCCACCATCTTTTGGATAATTATAGTATAATAAAATTCCAGCGTCTCCACAAACATTACTATCACTTAATAAGTCTTTTATCGTTTCACCAGTAACTGAAGATCCTTTAGCTGTAACTTCAATAGCATTAATATCTGAAACTTGTAATACCTGCGACCAATAAACTGCCCAAGATGAACCAGTACCTTTGTTAGGTACAGATAAGTCAAATACCCATTTATCACTATCTGCATTAGAGAGATAGTAATCATCAGTCTGTTCATATGATGCTAAGTCTAAAGAGTCATCACGTAAATAGCACCAGTTAGCCATAGTCCAACCAGTTACACCATGTTCAGATGCAAATTGTCTAGCACCATGTGCTAAACCAACTTTACTTGTACAAGCAGTTTTCGCATTAGTATTACCATTAACAGCTTTACGAATTGTAACTGGAGATGTAGATAATGTAGTTGATAATGTTTGACCTTCATTCTTATACATACCAGTATCATCCCATAAATAGTCAAAGAAGTTTAATCCTTTAACTGTATAATATCTCATAAACATATTTGCTGTAGCACAGTCTGTACATGGTCCAGAACCGTCTTGTACAATATAGTGTCCATTCAAATTTTCCAAATCAAAATTATTGCCATTTGCACAATACTGTTGATATACTGCAGTTTTCTTTAATGAACTATCTGCTTCAGTATCACAATAATAATGTGGAGTTGGAGAAACTGATTGAGCAACACTAATTATGAAAATTGTTGCAGTAGTACCTACAACTAAAATTGCAGAGATAATCGCGAGCGGATATGCGTGTGCAGCAATCCAAGATGCAATTTGTTGAACTTTAAGAATTAACTCTTTAAGTTTCTTATAGATCTCATAGCCCTTAAATTTTTGTGAAGCTTTATTTGCTACTAATCCTGCCTTAGCTTTTAAGCCTTTAGCCTTAGCAAACTCTTTACCAAACTCTGCTGCGTTTCTAACAGGTCTAGTCGCATTATCAATACCATTTCTTACACCTTGAGTTGCGTTATCAATTTTATTAGCTACTCCATTTTTGACTTTGTCAGCGGCATTCTTTGGAGCATTATGCGCACGCTCTTTAGCGTTCTTAAAGGTACGTGACCAGCGACTATCACCTCCAGATTTACCACCTGCCATAGTCATCAATCCTCCCTAAGTACTGATAAAATTCCTTCCTGCTGTTTCTTACTAAGGCCAGTAGAAAGTGAGGAAATGAATCCTTTAATCTTCTCTTCATTTGCCTTAATAGAGAAGTTAGCATCCTGTTTATCTACAGTACCGCTAATATCAATGTAGTTCATGCCCTTTTCATGACGTACTGCAAGTGCAGCATTGTCAAGAACATGACAACAACGTTTCTTACCTACATTCTCGTCGGAGGCGTAGCAAATACTGCATCCGCCATCCTTACGAGTACGCATCATTCCTGCCATCGTAATCACCTCCGTATTAGTTTTTATTTTACATAAATTCTTTAATTACCCATGTTCCACCATTCTGTTCTACTAACATGTATGTCTCAAGAGTATATTTGAAACCTTGTGCAGTAATAATTGAATATGATACATGTACATTATAACCTAAAGCATTAGGCTGTGAATATGCCTTAAATTCGTTAATTTCTACGAATGAAGCATTGTAGTTATTAAACTGACGGAAATTCTGGAAATCCTGAGATGTATCAATAGTTCCATCATAAAGAGCTCTAAGCGTATTGTTTACCTTAGTATGCATCTTATTTGTAGTATCTTCATCGAGAATAGTAGCTTCATCAAATGCAAATACTGGATCTACAGTGATTTCTGAGAAATCTGTCATATCTGTTTCTACTAAAGAATAAAGATTCATTTCATCAACAACTGCATAACCTGTAGTTACAACAGTAACTTCATCTGCATCATACTGATATGCAAGCTGTACAGGTACATAGAAACTATATCTTTCTCTAATAACATCACCAGACTGCATAATAACACCGTTTTCAGTCATGTAGTAATGCTTAGATTCGCCAGTTTTACTCATCTGATAATCCATTGATGTATTAGGAATATCTGACTCTTCAGTTGTTTCTTCTGGTGTTGCCTCTGTAGGTGTAGCTTCTGTAGGAGCAGGTGCTTCTGTAGTCTCAGTTGTTTCACCATCTGTAGGTGCAGCTGCTTCATTTGTATCACCTTCAGCTTGAACATTCTCATTAGGTTCTGTAGCTTCTGTTGTCTCAGTTGCTTCAGTTGTTTCAACCGGTGGTGCTTCAGTAACAGTAACTTCTGTAGCTACTTCACCCTGAGGTTCAGAAGTAGTTGTACCAGAAGACTGTTCTACAGATGTAGATAAATCAGCACCAAATCCACTTCTCTTTAACTTTTCAATAAGAGTAGGATCAGTAACCATTACATCATTCTTAGTAGTAACAATATCTACTGAAAAATAAACTTGTGCTAAAGTAGGACTAAGCTTTCTTACTTTGAAAATATAGCAAGAGTCATTGTCTACTTCAACAGACTGAATATCTTTACCTTGATTAGCTTTATTGTCGTTATAATACTTCATAAAAAGCTCATCACAATTGTCTCTAATATAACCATCAAGACCTTCACTAGGGAAAATATCACCATATCTTGCTTGGCCAATTGCGCTGTTTACATCGTCAAGTGTTAATCCTTTCTTAAAGAAAGTATTATATGTACCGAATGTAATCAATACACCAGCAATAGCTATTACGCCTAAAGTGATGATGATTTTATTAGTCTTTTGTTTACTATGAAGAGCTTGAATTTTCTTTTGACGTTCAAGTATTGTTGCTTGAATTTCAGCTTCTTGTTCGCGCTCTTTTTTGGCACGCTCAGCTTCTAGCTGTTCGGGTGTTTTACCTAAAACTACTTTAGCCATTGTATAATTTCCTCCTGTATACAAGATAATCGATCAGTCAAAATCTATTTTAACTGCCGATAGATTTGACGTAATTATATTATTATTAAATAGCTCTTCAGCAAGATAAAAACAAAAACCCGCCAGAGGTTTTTATTCCTCTGACGGGCTTCGTCATAAGATGAGTGTAAGAACTAAAGCTGTTCTATTTAGAATCCAGAACCATTGTGGGCGTCACCATCAATATCTTCTGTCATCAAACCAATCACTGAGTCCTCTACCTCTTCTTCATCGATTTCATCTACCTTAGTAGACTCATCGTTATCAACTGTAACCTTCTTTTTCTTTGTAGCGAAGAAAGCTCCGATGCAAAGTATACCAAGAAGTGTAATTATAGCGATAGGAAGAATTGGTAAGTTATCGCCAGTCTTAGGTGGAATGATAATAATCTTATCGAACATCTTGAGATTGATTGCACATACACCTGCAGATTCTTTAGAAGCATCTGTCTCAGTGTAGTCAGTCTTATCTGAAGTAGATGTGTAATAAGCAGTACCCTTAATAGGAATTACTGTATCACAAATCTTATATCCGAATGGTGCCTTAGTTTCCTTAGCATAGAAGGTCTGATTCTCATCATAAGTTAAGATTGTAAACTCAACTTCACCCTTCTCGTTAGTAGTACCAACGCAATCATTACCATTTATATCCTTTGCCAACTGAGTGCACTTCTCGTCTACATAGATCGAAATCTCTGCATTCTTGAGTACATACTCATGATTGTCAAAGTCTGACTTAACGAGTTTAACATGAAGTTTCATGCCAGTCTCGAATGTTTGGTTCTCATCAGTAATATCAGAGTGTGTTGCAACTCTTACTTTGTCAAGGTACATATCCTCGAATACAACTACCTTCTTACCAGCGATGAGAGAAGCGTCAAATACGAACTTGACGTCTACAGATCCAGATGCAAGACCATCTTTATTGATTGTAGAATTCTCAGCTGAAGGAGTAAATGTTGTACTAGCAGTAATTACATTACCATTTGCATCCTTAACGTATTCGTACTCTGCACCTTCTGCATAGTCTTTCTTGTAGACAAGCTTACCAGTTACTGTGTATTCCTTACCAGGAACAAGGTTCTCGTAAGATACAGTATCGATAAGTGTAGCATTAGTGTTTGTACCGTCAAGTTTAACGTTAGTATTTCCATCTGCATCCTTAACAGTAGTTCTAATCTTTGGAACGTATACTGTCTGCTCAACATCATTGATGTCTTCATGTTTAGCAACGGCTTCCTCGTTTGGAGTACCATCTTTCTTAGCACCAACATAGAGACACTCTTCGAATGCAACTATTGTAGTGTTTTCAAGACCTGTAGTATCGAGTGTAAATACAACTTCGACTGTACCAGAAGTTTCTGCAGGTAAGAATCTAGTAGTAGCTGTAATAGCTTTACCATCCTTATCTACAAGTGCCTTACCAGTAGCTTTGTCCATAAGTGTACCAGACATCTCATACCATACACCAGGGAGTAACTTGTTATATTCAACAACGTCAATGATATTTACAGTCTCGCCATAAGGTACAACCTTTTCACGATACTCAACACCATTATTATCAGTTGCTTTTACATAACCGTTTGCTGTAGTACCAATTTCAGGAACGAATGTCCACTGCCACTGATCTGTAATATCAGAGTGTGTAGCTACCTTGATCTTATTGTAGTAGCAATCTTCGAAAGCAACTACATGTGTACCCTTAAGGTATGTAGAATCAAAAGTAAATACAAGATCAACATTACCAGATGCAATCAATTTATCCTCAGATTCTGTAATAGAAACCTGATCAGCAGGAAGCTGATTTGGAGTAAATATCTTGCTAGCAGTAATCTTATTGCCGTCCTTGTCAAGTACTGGTTCACCTGTTTCAGCGTTTACAAGGTAACCACTGATCTCATATTCCTTATCTGCCTGCAAACTTACGAATGTGACAGTATCAGTAATAGTCTCAGTAGTATTCCAACGTGTTACATGATCTCCAATACAAGTATCAGTTAAGTGTGTAAAGATTCTAGGAATAAGAATTGTCTGCTTCTCGTCATTAATATCTGCATGAATTGCCATTACACGTGTAGGCTGGTCAGCAGTGATGCATCTTTCGTATGCAACGATCTGTGTACCATGCTGTACATTCTTAACGTCATCATCAGTAATACCATGCTCTTCTCTTGCGTCTGTTCCAGTATACTTACCAGCTTCAGTTGTAACAACTGGTTCGCCAGAAACTACTGTATTGCCATCATCGTCTGTAGAAACAGCAGGTCCGACAGCCTGAACATTCTGATCAAGATCAAGATGATCTGTACCAAGATCAGTATCGAATGTGTGTAATAATTCTGCAGAAATTGTGAACTCGATTTCAACATCACCTTCACCAGTTGCAGATGCTTCGAAAGTTACGTCCTTAGTGAACATATTTCCTTCTGCATCCTTAAGAGGCTTGTTGGATGTCTTATCCATAAGTACACACTGCATTGTGTAGCTCTTACCAGGAACAAGACCTTTGTAATGTACATAATCTGTAACAGTAGCATCTTCCTCGAGAGGAACCACATGAGTTTCAGTATGAGACTCTAAGAACTCAGTATGAATCTCAGGGATAATGATAGTCTGCTCTTCATCTGTAATGTCGTTGTGATATGCATAGACATCAGTAGGAACCTTTACAGTTTCGTCAGGAACAAATGTAGTATTATTACCAAGTACTAAGTACTCATAAACTACGAATGTACCACCATTACGTGCATCTGTCTCGTTAAGGTTAAGTTCAATATCGAACTCATCATTAACTGCGATTACGTCTACACAACCGTCCTTACCACATGTACACTTAATTTCATCAAGAGCTCCATCAGCTACGCTTGCAGGAGAATGATATGGTGTGTACTGTACGAACTTAGTACCATCAGCGAGGTTAGTAACCGGCTTATTAGTATCTTTGTTCATTACAATAGTTACCAATGTGTAGTCTGTGTCAGGTGTAATCTTGTTCATGCTTACAGTATCTTTTACTTTCCAATCATATTTGCTAAGATCGTCAGCATTGAGATACCAATCATCACCTTCAGCAGCAGCGCCACTTACTGTGATTGTATGATCTCCAGTTTCAGGGTTTACAGCAGTAGTATGAATTTCAGGTACTGTTACCATCTGTTCAACCTTAGTGATATCGTCCTCTACGAGAACTTCCTCACCAGCCTTAGCCTCTGTACCGAAGTATAATGTTTCTGCAAACATTATAGTCTTACCCTTAAGGTTAGTTGCATCAAGTGTGAGATCAATGTCAACCTTAATAGGATCAGTGTCTGTACCGAAGCACAATACATTGAAGTTTGTTCCTTCACCATCTGGATATGGTTTGAAGTAAGTTGCATTAGGAATTTCAACACCATTGATTGTTACTACATAAGGAGTTACAGGACTACCGTCTGCATTACGTTTTACATCAACCTTAACTGTCTTTGTAGCTGTGTACTGGTTACCGCTTGCATCAACAATTGGATCACCTGTTTCAGCATCTACTGCAGCAATCTTTAACGTAAATGTTTCAGGCTTAAGATCAGTAATAGTAAGATCCATATCTTCAAGAGTGCTCTTGATGATAGTATCAAGACCTACGTTCTTAATCTCAACAGTATCTGTTACAGTCTGGTTAGGAGCTGCAAGAATCTGTCTGTCATTAGCATTTACTGCAAGTGCATTAGTAGGATCAGAAACTGTAGAAGTTACAGTTGTTCTGAATGTTGGAAGATGTACAGTCTGTCTCTCATCATAGATGTTGTTATGAACAGCATACTTGAAGTCAGAGTGACCATGCTCACCGTAACGTAATGTTTCGAAGCATACCCATGAAGGCTCGCTCTCCCAATCTAAAGCAGTTAAGACTTGCTTAAATGTAATAGGAACTTCAACTGTACCATATGCTCTACCATTGATTACTGTAGAGTTCTCAGCAGTAGGAACAAAGTTAACATGAGCAACTACAGGATTACCGTCTGCATCAAGTACAGGCTGTTTTGTTTCCTGATCGTAAAGCTCAGCTGTAAGATTCCATGTTTCATTAAGCTTTAAGTTACGATATGTTACTGTATCTGTAAGAGTTACATCTGCATACTCTCTAGATACAACCTTGTAACCTGTATGACTATTAACGATGTGAGTCTCAGTCTCAGGTATACTTACTGTCTGCATCTCATCGTTGATGTCCTCATGAAGTGCAATAAGTACTTCAGTTGTACCATCATCGTGGAGAATATACTTCTCATTATCTACAGTTGTGTAAGTGTAGTTACCATAACGATCAAAGATTCTACCATCAGTTGTATAAATCTCAGGTACGTATTTGCCATCCTGATGTACACCAGCATGACCATCTACATCCATATAAACTCTTTCACATACAACAAGATCTCTCTTAGCGTACTGTCCAGAGTCTTTAATGGTGTATCTCATCTCTACGTCACCTTCAGTACCAGTTAAGCTGAAGTTCTTAGTCTCATAAGCTACGTAAGGTGTATCAAGACCATTGTTTGTATCAATGTATCTAGTTCCATCTGCATTGTAACCAACAAGATATACGTAACCTTCAACTCTAGCATTGATAGGTTCTGCAAGATTTGAGTAGTGAATTACATCTCTAAGGACAACGTCATCCTTAATCATGTTTCCATCCATATCCCAACTTCTACCGTTAGGAAGAACTCCCTGATCTCCATCTTCAGACATAGCTGTAGTTTCGATCTGGAGCCATCTAAGTGTCTCATCTTCTTCGTCCATATTAGCGTTGTGGCTCTTAAGTAATGGACCACGTGCATCATAAAGATCTACTTTGATGAATACAGAGTTAGTTCCGTTAGGATTATTAGGAAGGATCCAATCCATCATACCGAAATCACTAAATGTAATCTCACCATCACATGGACCTTCAAGTGACTTCTGGAGCATAATTGTAGATCCACCGTTGTAAACGATGTCTGTACCGTTAAGTACATGATCGAGATCCTTATCAATGTAAAGTGCTAAGAGATCTGTTCTACATTCATTGCCATAGATGTCATATACAGGATTTCCGTTAGCATCAACTAAGTATGCCTGGAATCTGTAGTTATGATCGTGAGCAAGATTCTTGTAGACAATCTTATCATCTACGAGTGTATAACCTACGATTTCTCCATCAGCGTTATAAACAAGGTTTCCAGTAGTTGCTGCATTATTAACGAGAGGCATTCCGTCTTCGCCATAAGCATAACCACCAAGACCTGCTACTCTTGTACGAGTAGTCTTATCAGTAGATTCAGTTGTGAACTTGATAATACCAACCTTCTGAGTTGGCTCAGTAAGAGTCTCATTATGAGTCTTGAGTAAGTTCCAACCAGAAACACCAGCTGCCTTATAAAGATCTACTCTGAAGCAAATGCTCTCACCTTCCTGACAAGAAGAAGTATCAACTGAGAAGTTCTGCATTACTCTGAAGTCATGAAGAACATTGTACTCATTGAATGTACCATCCTGTGCAGGTGCACCTTCCATATGGAAGATACCATCTGAATCAAGAACAAGCTTACAACCATTCTTAACTACAGTGTATGTACCATCTGCATTCTTAATCTGAGCATATTCTTTATTTGTTGACTGGTCGAAGTACTTAGGACCTGTGAAATCAAGAACTGTAATATCTGTTTCATCAAGGAGATGCTGAGTACCATCTTCCTCAACTCTATAGATATAAGTCTTGTAACCATATCTCTGAGTAACATTCAAGTTACCAAATTCAACTGTATCTGCAAGAGCACCATACTCATCCGGAATAGTTGAGTTAGTGTTTGTCTTTGTATCAATAGCTTCTGACTTAAGATAAAGAGGAATATCAACACCAATATCCCAATCTTCACCGTAAATAACTGCATTGTCATGAACTACATGAATCTTAGTAGAAATCATATCGAAATCTTCTGTATTCCAGTAGATATAACGATACTGACCATTATCCATGAGAACCTTCTCAATATCGTCTCTCATGAAGCCATTGCTTTCTGAACGTCTAAGCTCCTGAAGTACATAAGTACCTGCAAGTAATGAGCCTCTAGACTTAACAAAATGTGAACCTTCGTAATCAACATACTGTGATGGATCACCGAACCATACGTTCTGACCAGCTGCAGCCTTTAACTGATCCTTGTTACCAGTAAAGTCAATACCATTATAGTATGCATCAAGCTGGTTAACAGTGCTAGCAGTCTTAGGTCTCTTAGACCAGTTACGAGTGTCGATTTCACCATCGAAGTCAGTAACAATTACATGTTCTTCGATTACAACATAAGAACCATCAGGATTCTGGAGAGGAACTCCGTTTTCGTCAGTCTCTACAAGTGAAAGTAAGAAAGGTACGTAAGGCATAATCTTACCATCCTGATTTACCTTAATCATATAGAGATCGCCTCTAACAGGTAAGTCGTAGTAGTCATAATGATTTTCCTGATTCTGAACTCTGATCATCTCGCCTTCCTGAGGAGAAACGGTATAATCAACTTCAACTACATGGAAAGCTTCATTAGAAACTCTTACGTTCTTAATGCTCTCATTCCAGCAATACCATAAGTTAGCTCTTTCATCATTACCATACTTCTTAACTACTGCAGGATCAGTAGATGTATCACTATTCTTGTATGCGTTAACATCAAAGATATCGTGAGGTGCTACTGTGTTACCATAGCTGTAGTTGTTATCACAGTAAGAGTTGTTGATACGTAACTCATAAACGTCATATGAACCGTAGCACATATGGTCTAAGTGTACGTTACCCTCTTCATCTGTTTCTACAACAGCGATAACTTCACCTGGCTCATAATTCTCTGGATTAGGATCATCCGGATCGTATGGATAAGATACAGACCACTGAGATCTATTTACAACTGCGAACTGAATTCCAGCAAGAGAGTTAGTACCCTGATTTTCCTGTTTTCCAGTTTCACGATCGTACTTATGGATCCAAATAGAACCATAAACAGTCTCATTTGTCCAAACATCCTTTTCGTTATCATCTTTCTGGTGAATGTTGCTTACATCATATAATGTCTTGTGTACACCATCTTCTGTGTCTTCAAGAGTATATTCAAATACGCGATCTTCCCAAAGCATTGAAGGATGTCCGTTTGTATCATGAATCTGGCTTCTTGTATCATAATTTGCATAGATACTTGTGCCAAGTTTATTAGAACCTGCGTAAACATCACCAATAGTAATAGTAGCGTCACGTCTTAACTCATGAATTTCGTATGTACCATAAGGTAAACCGAACATAGCAACATAACCCTGCATGTCACCATTTCTAAGTTCATCTGTGCCACCCTTATTGTGTGAAGTTACAATTGCACATACCTGACCAGGAGCAATTGCTCTACCATCTGCAATAGATACATAAGGCTGATCTGATGCAGGCATCATCTGTGTATACTTGTTAAATAACTTAACGTTATCATCTGAAGTATTTACAATTGCATATCTAATGTCATTGAATGTTGCGTCACCCTGAGGATGGCTATCAATGTCATGATATACAAGATCTTTCTTCCAGAATGAGAAACCATCTCTAAATACTTCATTCTGGTACTGATTATCAGATACTACACCATAAGGAGAGTTGTGCTTAGTAAGAGCACTTCTTACATCATTATGTGCACCTCTATCATCAGTATCTGTTAATGAGTATGTGTAGCTATAGTTCTTCCAGTAGAAAGAATCATTTGCATAAATACTTGTACCCTTAACAGCAGTATTCCAATTGTCACCTGCGTGTACATCTGCGTCACGTCTTAACTCAACAACTTCATAAGTACCATAAGGTAAACCATAAATTGCGAAGTAACCATCAACAGGCTCACCTGTATGTGTTCCAGCATTTACTGTACCATCAGATACTGCAGTAGTTGTAGGACTATCGTGTGTAGTAAGTACAGCTACAACGTAACCATTAGCAATTCTTGCAGAACTATCACCTGTACCAGTAAGGCCATTAGCGTTAGTACCACCAGGAATAAAGTCTACATAAGAAGCCCAATTAGGATCAACCTGTGCTAACTTATCAATATCAGACTGAAGAATTTCAACTGGATGCGTAGATCTATTGATTACTGCAAATTTGATGTCATTAGCATTAGAATCACCTTCAGTAACTTCAAGGTATTCTTCATCCATCTTATAACCCTGGAAACCGTCTATAAACACTTTGTTTCTAGCGATATGATCAGGATTCTGTGCTGCATAGTTCCAAGTAAAGTGAGAGATATTACCAACATCGTGATATTCTCTATTTTCAGATGTAGTGTAATCTACTGTAAAGTCATTAGTGCTATCCCATAAGTAACTGTTATTAGCATAAGTACTTGAACCCATACCGTTGCTATATGTCTGACCAATGAGACTTGTAGATGCTGCTGCATCACGCTTTAACTCTACAATTTCATACTTACCATAAGGAAGACCATATAATGCAATATAACCTTCTTTATTGCTTGTGTCATTGTGAGTAGTTACAATTGCACAAATCTGATTTGGTGCAATTTCCTTACCATCAACAATAACTATATTACTACGATCATTAGCATTAGGCATCTGATTTGTGTACCGATTTCTCATTACAATGTGCTGAGAAGATCTGTTAATTACAGCAAATCTAATACTATTAAGGTTTGCATCACCCTGTGGATTGTTAAGAGCATCATTAGAATTTGTTAAGTCTTTCTTGTAAAGTGCAAATCCATATCTGTAGATAGGATCGATAGCTGCACCATCACGCTGACCTTCTTCTGTAATCTTAACAATGTTTACACCGTTAGCAGTATAAGTGTCAAGTTTCTTGAATGTAGTATGATTTGCATCATCTTCATACCAATCATTAGCACTTACTGTGTAAAGATGTGTGTTAATTCTGTAACCTACAGGAGCTTTAATTTCTACCCAAACATAGTCATTACTATAAGGGAATGACATAGAAGTCTGAGCAAATCCATTAGCGTCTGTTGTAATAATTACATTCTGACCATTATACTGAATAGGATATAATGTAGTATTGAAAGGTGTAGTACCTGCAACACCAAATCCATCAACAGTAGATACTGAATTAACTCCAGCACCAAATGTTAAGTTATTATTAGCGCCATTAGGATTGTTGTAAGTATACTGGAAGAAATTTGCACGATTTGTTGTACAGAATAACTGATACTGTGCATTCTGATATGAACCATCACCTTCAGGTATTCTTAAAATACCATTAGAAGTCATACCAAGATTATCAAAATCAGAATCTGCTTTGAAAAGACCCATAGGTCTCCAAATTTCTTCATCTACTTCTTTACCAGTATCATTACCTTCAGTAAGTGCAATTGTTGCAACATTACCTCTAGGATCTTTGTAATCAGGATTTACAACAGTAGCACCAGGAGTTGTATTATTTGGAGCAACACGTCGCATAATCCATGTACCATTGTGACCGGCACCATCAAAAACATATGTATCTACTTCATTAGAAGTATGATATGCCTGACTATTATTATTACCTGGAGTACAACCAGAAGGTAATATATAAATGGAGTACACTTTATTGCTAATTTTCATACCTGCAGGCGCTTTAGTTTCTTTTAACTCATAATAACCAACTGGTAATGAACCAGCAGTTGCTAAGTTAATAAGACCTTGGTTATTAGCAGTATATGTATTACTCCATAAAGCAGAACCAGTCTTTTCACAATTTGTATTAACCGCATAACCAGTTAATGTAAATTCTGTACCAGCTACAGTAATGTCACCATTAGGATTTTGTGTTCCAGTATTATTACTAATTTTTCTTACTGAAAACTTAATAGGATCCATCATTGGTGTATTATCAAGCTCAAATGTTGTGGTAGATCCACCACCACCAGTTGTACCTGTTGCAGTATTAGGACCATTAGTAGATCTATTTGGACCATAATAATAACCAAAACCAACTGAAGTCTCCTTAAGAATCATAGAAGTATTTGCATATGATGTATAATCAAGAGTAAACTTAGGAGATGTTCCAGGAGAACTTGGTTCCCAAACTACATTGTTACCATTAATATCTTTTACATGTGTGGTACCGTCTGATAAATAAAGTTCAAGTCTAGTATTATCGCTAAATTTGTAAGAATCATCAAACTTTAATGAACTTTCACCAGAAGTAGTTTTCTCGAGATATACATACACATAGTTCGGTTTCCATGCAGAAATTCTACCATGATAAATCTGATGACGATTAGCTTCTTTCCAAGACTGCGTAGCTTCTCCACCACCAGGAACGTCAACAGATATATTTATTGGACTTGCAATAATACCGTCGAATGAATCTTCAGAACCTGATTTAACAGCTGATTTTGCTATAGTTTTTGCTTTGTCTCTAGCAGTACTTCTAACAGCTAATTCAATCTGAGTTTTATGTTGATGTGGACCAGTTATAGAATATGTATCACTACCAAAATCTATTGTTGTACCATTCTTTTTTACATTCCAAGAATAATCAACAGCATATATATACAGATTACCATAACCAGCATCTGTTTCAGTAACAGATCCATATTCAAGTGTCCATTTATATGAATCTGTATGTGGAGTCCAAATTACTGGATCAAAATTATCAGAATCACTAAAGTATATATCGAATGTTACCTTAAGTTTTGCACCATCCTCAATATTACTTACATCTGATACCCAAGCTTTATAATTTACTTGACCATTTGAATCAGCAGTCATAACTTTAGCACCAGCAGAACTAGTAGCAGTACCCCAATATTTATCGCATGATGCATAAACTCCACCATCGATAGTATTAGCTATTCTAGAAAATACATTATTTCCAGTAAAGCTTGTGCAATGTCCTTCACCAGAACTACCAGAAAAAGAACATTTACCATACCAAGGACCAGATGATGTAGATAAACTATGTAAATCTTCATTTTTCTGCTCACCTGCGTCCTGAGTACTACCACCAGATGCTGCAGTATAAAAATCACCGTCAACTGGAACTATAACTGATACTGTTCCATCAGCATTATATATAATCTCAGTGTTATAATCTGCAGCAAGTAATTGTGCTACATACCAATCATTATCTGATTCAATTGGTTCAACTATTACTGTAGGATTAAAATCTCCATCATAGAGTCTAGCATCCTCAGTAATATTGGCTGAGTACATACCAGTAAATATTGCAGTAGCTTCAGAAGTAGAATCAGCTACAACATAGTAATCTACATCATAGTTAGAAGCAGACTTCTTTGTGCCATCACTATTAGCTGCACCAATAGTAATTACCTTATCAATACAACCAGGAATAAACTTAGTTGCAGAAAGATTATAGTTACCAGCAGCACCAATTACTACAATATCTTTATCTATGGCTTCCTGAATTGCCTCTTTAACAATAGCATTCTTTTCAACGTCAGCACCAACTAAAGAAAGGTTGATAATCTTAACGTCGTTCTCTATTGCTAATTTGATACCTGCATAAACAGAAGCTGCATCTGTAGTAGAACCGTTAAATACCTTAATAGACATTATTTTAGCGTCAGGATTCTCGTTCTTTATGAGATCTAACATCTTAGAACCATGTCCATTAGAATCATTAACATCATCACCAACTACAGAGAACTTAACATCTGCATCATCTGCACCAGTATCAATAAGTGCGATATAATCAGAATAGTCAATATTCTCAGTATCTTCAACTGCATCATTTAACTGAGCAATTGCATCATTACCATCATTAAGATTGTCAAGATCAGCTACGTCTTCATCATTCTCATCAGTAGCAATAGACATTACCTTTGAAAAGTCAGAGATAGAATCTACCTTATCTACATAGTAAGAATAAACGTATCTTGCTTCCTCAACAGATGCACACTCAATTACATAAACATCGTCGAAATTAGATACTACATTTGTGTTCTTTGTGAAAACAGAAGAATCACTAGTCTTTACGAGTAAGCTTGATGTTTCTACAAGAGATTCATCAATATCTGTAAAGTAATGATCGAAAACTACGATAGGATTAACCTTAACAGTCATCTCATCAGACGCAACTTCCTCATCGTCTACAATTAACTTACCAACAATAGTGTATTCACCAGCTTTGTCGAAAGTAATTGCAGCACCAGTAGCTGACTTAGTTTCGATGTCAATGCCTTCACCAGAAAATTCGAATGTATAATCTACATCCTTAGTCTCGTCGTTCTCAGTTACCTTTGCAACTACTGTAGCTTCAATATCAAGTGTGTCACCCTCACTTAAAGTCTTGTCGCTAGGTAAAGTAACGCTGTACTCATAAACTGGTTCAGCAGTTTCTTCAGTTTCCTCAGACTCAGTTGGCTGTTCAGCATCAGTTTCTTCTGTAGGTTCAGCATCCTCAGAAGGATCAGTCTGATCATCAACTATTGTCTCATCATTATTAGTTCCATCATCGGAACTATCATCAATGTTTGGCGGAGTATCTACATCAGGATTGTTCTGATCCTGTGCATCCTCGTCGCCAGGAATAGAGTCTACATTTTCATCTTCAGACTCATCATCAATAACGATAGTATATCCGTTGTCATCCTCCCCATCGACATGAACTCCGTTTTCATCTACAATTACAGTTGTAGTTTCAACAGAAGTATTATCGACATCGTCATCCGCAAATGCTGTGACAGGACATGCAGATACTATCATTAAGAAAGAAAGAAATCCTGAAAGGACTCTCGCTCCAAGCGAATTAGTTTTAATTCTTCTCATCTTAATGCTCCTTTGTATTTAATTTGCATACTAAAAAGACTTCGTGTCGCTGATAACACAAAGCCTGGTGACCTTATTAATGTGTTCATTTTTCAGCATCCTCCCAAAAAAATTAAGTGACTTCCACTTATAATAATAAATAGCTCTTCATTTTTAAGCCATTTATTATATAAAGATAGTTTTCCTTTGTAAATAGTTTCGCAAAAGAAAAACCATTCATATATTATTAAATAGTCTTTCATTTCAAATTGTATCAAAAATCTTTACAATTTTGGTAAATAGGCTATTTACAAATGAATAGTTTCTTGATATAATTATATCATAATAAATAAACAACATATATTAAGAAGTGTATACGGGGTAATAACTTGATTAACCTAAGCAATCTAAAAACTATATACAAATTGAATAGTTCGTGATATAATATAACTATAATAAATAAAGATAAATGTACCTTGACAAATCAATAGAAAAACAACGAACCTACCCAATCGTTGATACAATCGAATCCTACCCAATTTGATTGAACCAGATGTAATAAGAGATAAAGCATCTAGAAACAGTATAAGATGCCAGTCTTGACAATGACTAGCACCTTATTATTTTTAGGCTCTTTTTCTGGAAATGAAAAAGAGGTTCCAGATTTCTCCAGAACCTCTATATCTTGAGTAGTGTCTATATTTTGTTTGTGTTACTTTGTAGCACCGCATTCAGAACAAACAGTTTGTGTATGAGGAACCTGAACTTCAACTGTTTCATCCCATGCAGGAGTATCAACAACTGTTTCATCCCATGCTTCCTGATCAACTACTGTAATTGTTTCAGTATGAGGAACCTGAACGGTAACAGTTTCATCATATGAATCATTTATATAACCACCACAATCCCAACTATTTTCAAGATGTGCGATTGCATCAGATTCATTATCAAAATGTGCACCACAGTCACAACATACAAATCCATTATTATGATGTACAACCTGAGTTTCAGTAGTATAAGTAGTAACTGTTTCCTGATGTGTAACTGCATCGTGATGAACTGTATGAGTTACTGCGTCATGATGTATAACCTGAGTCTCAGTAGTGTAATATGTCTCAGTTGTCCATGTATGAACATGTGCAGGATTTGTAGCTTCAGTAGTAGGCGTCTGAGTTGTAGTAGGCTGAGTTGTAGGTGACTGTGTAGTTCCCTGTGTTGTTTGCTGGGTTGTTGTCTGAGTAGTAGCTTCAGTAGGATCTTTGTCCTGATTTTCGAGTTCAGTCTGTTCTGAAGTAGTTTCAGTAGCTTCCTGAGTATCAGTAGTTGTAGCTTCATCAGTCATATCGATTGTCTGTTCAATTGTAGTAGAAGGTGTAGTAAGAGGATCAGAAGAAGTTGTCTGAGTATTACCACAACCTGTGAGAATGCTAAGTGAAATTGCTGTAACAATTGTTATTGTAACTACAAGATTCTTTTTCATGATTATTACCTCCATTATTGTAATAATTTGTGAGAGAAGTTTCATCTCTCGTCTGTTAACATGCTATATTTTTATTTTTCTATAATTATTATAACATGCTTTTTAGTAAATGTAAATAGTTTTCTTTCACTTTTTCTAAAACTTTTTCAAAAATATTTTCGATTTACCCATTCGAATATATCATTGATTATGATATAATTATAACAAGATTTTTAGTAAATGTAAATAGTTTTTATGTACTTTTTCTTAAAATATTAAAAAGAGCTCAAATTTCTTCGAGCTCTTTATAGTCTAAACTTTATATTTTACTTTACTGAACTACAAATAAATCTTCAGCATTTCTGTAAAAATCTAAAACTGTTTCAATATCTACAGTTGAATTGTCTTCAATAAGTATTTGTACATAGTTAGTATCATCTATATAATAGTCTATAATATACTCAGTAATAGTATTATCGTCATAGATGCTGTCTGCTTTATAAATTGTAATACCATTATCGCAATTTTCTTCAGAAATGACAATTGTTGAAGTTCCATCTTCAAACAAACCATTATCTACATGTGCTTTATAATAATCAATATTCCATGGATTATTTATAGAATAACCAATATTAGTTTGATGATAATCTTTTGAGTCATCTGTATATAATACAATATTTGATTCATTACCATCTACAGCTGTGAAAATATCTGTAGGATATTTGAAATAAACTTTCTGATCTCCAACTGTAAGCGGATAATCTACAAGATACTCATCACTAGGAAGATTAACTGTAGTCTCAGCCTCAGAAGGAGTAGCTTCAGTAGATTCTTCAGTAGGTTCGACTGTTGTAGGTTCTTCAATAACAGCAGAAGGCTCTTCAACTACTGTAGTTGTAGTAGTCTCAACTACCTCATTCTTCTTTCCGCATCCACAAAGAGTGGAAATTGTCATTGCAGTAATAACTGCGATTGCAAAAATCTTTTTCATAATATAAGTTCCTTTCGTCAACTCAAATTTCTCCCTTAACTTTTTAGGGGTCCACCATCAAACTCACATCCATATTTTCGTTACCCATTCGAAAATATTTCTGTTTGATTATGATATAATTATATCAAGTATAGTATTATTTGTAAATAGCTTTTTGAAATTTTTTATAAAAACAAAAGCGAACAGGGGAATAATACCTCTATTCGCTTTTAGTAATTTTCATACTCAATAGAATCGTACGTCACTCAGATATTAGAGCTTCCATACAATTCCGTTAAATTGGCTAGAACCATTTATCCTTTAGCACATCATCAGGATCTTTACCAACAATATCATAATCTGGAAGCAGTAGAACTTTATTATCAGGTGTGATAGTAAATCTACCAACTTTCATTCTATCCACAATTGGATTAGATTTCCTGCTGCTTTTTGCTTTTTCAAAATATTCCATCCATAATTCCTTTTTGCTATACTCTGTTCCAGTACTATTGAATATATCATCAGCAGTCAATTCTCTTGGTTCCTGAGGTGGAATATCAGATTGAAGAACTGAACTAATTTCATCATCATCTGGCGGAGTATATTTAGGAATGACATTCTGTGTCTGTTGAACTTGTACAGTAGAATGATTTACATCTAATTGAACAGTCTGTTGAACTGGCTTGGAAACCGGTTGCAATTTAGGTTGAGGCTGTTCTTGAGGTTTAGATACAGGTTGTAATTTTGGTTTTTGCAAAATTGGTTCTGCAACTTGTGGTTGAGGTTGCTGTACCTGTGGCTGAACCTGCGGACGCTGTACTTGAGGCTGAACTGAAGCCTGTTCTACAGGTTTTTGTTTTATCTTTAACTTGATAACCTTAGGTGCAGGATCTAAAACTGCACTTTCAGGCGGAATTATTTTTAT